>NPID01001336.1_pt1 | contig 24212 bp, 14 predicted proteins | sample 8637491 | NCBI WGS metagenome assembly NPID01 (sample SAMN07420843, study PRJNA396082) | bioreactor metagenome | isolation source: sample BA6 brine-fed electro-methanogenic bioreactor BA | place: Japan: Kochi | collected 2016-06-14 | reverse complement strand
GAATAAACTCAATCTCCTCGTCAAGTGCTACTGGTTCTAGGTTTGGCGAATCGATTGGTGTATCAGTTGTTCCTACCACAATTTTACCCTGCCAAGGTACTGCAAAAAGTACTCGACCATCATCGGTTTTGGGAATCATCAGCGCGCTGTTGCTAGGTAAAAATGATTTGTCGAGTACAAGGTGAATGCCCTGGCTAGGTTTAATCGTTTTACGTTTCTCAGGATTATCCATCTGCAGAATATCATCGGCAAAAACCCCAGTAGCATTAATAATTGCCTTTCCGTAAATTCTAAATTCTTCACCAGTTTCTTCGTCGGTAGCAACTACACCGTTTACAGTATTCTTGTCATTTTTTAGTAAACCAGAAACTGGCATGTAATTTATGGCAATTGCGCCTTTTTCCGTAGCCGACTGAAGTGCATTAATTGCCAAACGTGAATCGTCGAATTGTCCATCGTGGTATAAAACCCCCGCTGTAATTTTGCCTTCTTTAATTGTGGGTAAATGTTTTGTTGTTTTCTTTTTCGATATCCACATCGATCGGCCTAAGCTGTATTTCCCCGCTAGCAAGTCGTAAAAGGTAAGCCCAACCGTATACATAAGCTCATCAAACCAGCTAAATGTAGGAATTATGAATGGTTGATTTTTAACTAGGTGTGGTGCATTTTGCAGTAACCTTCCCCTTTCAATGCATGCCTCGCGCACAAGCGCTATGTCGCCCTGTGCTAGATAGCGTACTCCACCATGCACTAGCTTTGTACTTTTGCTCGATGTGGATTTTGTAAAATCGGACCTTTCCAATAGTAAGGTTTTATAGCCTCTAGCTGATGCTTCGAGGGCAATTCCAATCCCCGTTGCGCCACCTCCAATTATAATAAAATCATATTCTTCCTTATCTTTCTTTAAGCGCTCAATATACTGCTCCCTTTTCATAATTGATATATTTAAAAGTGCCACTAAACGAAATTATATTATAGATGCAAATATATACAAATAAATAATACGAAAGAAAAAGAAAGTTTAAAAGTTATGAAATGTTTCGTTTTGCTATATTAGGGTTTGTTGTATATGTTATGTTTTTCGAGATTTTTTTTATAGCTTTGGTAACTTGTAAAACACTTTATATGTCAAAGAGTATAGCCAAAAGGCATCAGTACATTATAGCAAAGCTTAAAGAGCAAGGATTTGTTAACGTTAACGAATTGAGCGAACAGCTAAACGTTTCAATGGTTACGATACGAAAAGATTTGCGATTGCTTGAGGAACGAAACCTTTTGCATAGAACACACGGCAGCGCATCGTTAACTGATCCGCTTATCTCCGACAGGAATATTCATGAAAAGGAAAAGATTCGGGTTGAACAAAAACAGCGTATAGCCAAAGCAGCAATGCAGTATGTGAAACCAAACGATAGCATCATTATTGGATCAGGCTCAACCTTGCTCGAATTTGCCAGAAATGCTTTATTGATAAAACCTCTAACGGTAATCACTGCATCGTTAAATGTTGGCCAAGTAGTGAATACAAATCCTGAAATTGAAGTTCATCAGCTTGGGGGTGTAATACGAAAAAGTTCAAATTCAGCCATAGGCCCCTTTGCCGAACGTATGATGGAAGGGTTGAGCTGTCATACACTTTTTCTTGGGATTGACGGGATTGACCCCGAATACGGTCTTACCACTACAAATGCTCTAGAAGCATCGCTTAACCAATGTATGATTAAGTCGGCACAAAAAGTGGTAGTTCTTGCCGATTCTACTAAATTTGGTAAACGAGGATTTGGAAAAATTTGTGACTTGTCGTATGTAGATACCATAATTACTGATAATGAAGCACCTTTGCACATAGTTAAAAAAATTCAAGTATTGGGCGTAGAAGTGAAGCTAATTTAATTGGGCTTTAGTGTGCCAGAAAACCTGTTTTTGCTAACTTTGTGAGTGATTTTTTTAAACGATAACCTAACTCTTAATTAACAATATTCATAATGAGCGTGCTAGTTAATAAGAATTCCAAAGTATTAGTTCAGGGCTTTACTGGAAGTGAAGGAACATTCCATGCTTCACAAATGATTGAATATGGTACAAATGTAGTTGGTGGAGTAACGCCAGGTAAAGGCGGGCAAAAACACCTTGATTTGCCCGTTTTTAATACGGTAGCAGAGGGTGTTAAAGAAGTTGGAGCTAATGTATCGATAATATTTGTACCACCGGCCTTTGCTGCCGATGCCATTATGGAAGCTGCCGATGCTGGTATTAAAGTTATCGTTTGTATATCGGAAGGAATTCCAATTGCTCAAATGGTAGGTGTAAAGCATTATCTTGAAGGGAAAGATGCTGTAAGATTAATTGGCCCAAACTGTCCTGGAATTATTACCCCCGATGAGGCTAAGGTGGGAATAATGCCAGGTTTTATCCATAAGAAGGGAACCGTTGGTGTTGTATCGCGCTCAGGAACCTTAACCTACGAGGCTGTTGATCAGCTAACCAAGGTTGGTTTAGGACAATCTACATGTATAGGCATAGGTGGCGATCCAATTATTGGTACAACAACTCTTGATGCCATTAAGCTTTTTAATGACGATCCGGAAACAGAAGGCATCGTTATGATTGGCGAGATTGGAGGAAGCATGGAGGCCGATGCAGCACATTGGGTTAAAGAGCATTGCAAAAAACCGGTAGTAGGTTTTATTGCTGGGCAAACAGCACCCAAAGGCCGAAGAATGGGTCATGCCGGAGCAATTATTGGAGGAGCCGATGATACAGCTGCGGCTAAAATGAGAATTATGAAGGAATGCGGAATTCATGTGGTGGAATCGCCTGCTCATATAGGACAAACAATGCTAAACGCACTTACAAAATAAGTTTTTATGCAAGATGCCATTGGCATACGAAAAAGTATAGCATCTTTAATTATTCTTATTGTATCCTTTTTTTTAAAAGGGTATGCACAGGATAATACCATACACTTCGAAACTGTAAATGTAGAGAATGGCCTTTCGCAAAACACTGTATACACTATAATTCAAGATCATAAGGGTTTTTTGTGGATTGGTACCGATGATGGGCTAAATAGGTACGATGGTTACAACTTTACGGTATACACGAATAGGATTGGAGTAAAAGGTACATTAGCCAATAGTAGAGTTATTTCACTCCTTGAGGATAGCAACAAAAGACTATGGGTTGGTACCATTGGAGGAGGATTAAACCTTTACCACTGGGAAACGAATAGTTTTTCAGCTTATAGACATTCAGATACCGATTCCCTTTCGCTAAGTAACGACAGGGTAATGGCTTTATGCGAGGATATCACAGGTAGCATATGGGTTGGAACTGCCGATGGTGGCTTAAACCTGTTTAATCCAGAAAGTGAAGAGTTTAAGGTGTATATGAATACTCCCTTAACCCCAACTGTATTGCCGAGTAATGTAATCCGATCGCTATATATTGACTCAAGAAACGTACTTTGGGTTGGAACCGATAATGGTGTTGCAACATATAGTAGAGAAACAGATTCATTTACCCCATTTAAAATTGATTTGCCAAAGGAAGCAGGGGATGTAAAAATTGTTCGACGTTTTCTCGAAGACAATGCCGGAATTATTTGGATGGCAACCGATGAGCAAGGGCTTATTTCTTATGATATTAATAGCCAAAAAATTTCATTTTATCAGCATAATCCACATAGTTCCAATTCTCTGCCTAGCAATACAGTTCATGATTTATTCCTCGATGACGAAGGCAAAATTTGGATTGCAACTTATGGGGGACTAAGTAAATTTGATTTTGAATCAAAGTCATTCCTAAACTATTATCATAGTATCATTAATCCAAATAGTCTCGCTAGCAACCTATTACGATTTATTTTTGAAGATTCTACAGGGGTTTTCTGGGTAGGTACTTACGATAATGGCCTTAGCAGAGCCAACATAAAGCATAAAAAGTTTTCGGTTTTCCGAAATTTTCCTGGAAGCAACTTCTTTCTTGGTGCTTCTTCAACGGTTAGGGCAATGCATCAGGATGAGAATGGTTTTTTATGGATAGGCAGCTACGGCCAGGGTTTGGCTAAGTATGATATTGAAAAGAATGAATTTGATTACTTTAAATCAAAAGCAAATACCTCCAACTCACTGTATAGCAACTATATAAACTCAATCGATCAGGATTCGAAAGGCAATTTGTTTATAGCCACAAACGATGGGCTTGTTAAATTCAATAGCAAGAACAACTTGTTTAAGCAGTTTAAGCATAACCCAAATAATGCTTCCTCTCTTCCCGATAGGCGAATACGATATGTTTATGTTGATAGTAATGATGATGTTTGGACGGCAAACCTTAACTATGGCCTTAGCAAACTTTCGGCAGAAGGTAATTCGTTTAAAACTTATAGATACAGGTTAAGCGATAGCACTACAATTACCCAAGATAGGCTTACGGTAGTTTTTGAGGATTCTAAAGGCAATTTCTGGGTTGGAACAAGTAACGAAGGCCTTAACCTTTTCGATAGAGAAAAAGAGGAAGTAATAAAGGTTTATCGAAAAAACGATAAGGATTCATTAAGCATTGCTTCAAGTAGAATACTCAGCTTTTATGAAGACTCCAAGGGTAGGCTTTGGATAGGTACGGCCGAAGGTCTAAGCCTTTTCGATTACGAAAAAGAAACATTTACAAATTTTACTACTCAGCAAGGACTGCCAAATAACGTAATTTATGGTATTCTTGAAGATGAACTAGGTAACCTTTGGATGAGCACTAACGGTGGAATTTCACGATTGGAGATATTAGCTAATAATGAGTTTAAGTTTAAAAATTTTGACAAGCACGATGGTTTCCCTAGCAATGAATTTTCCGAAGGATCATCGTGTAAACTTGAAAATGGCTCGCTTGCTTTTGGTTCAATAAATAGTTTTATCATTTTCGATCCGCTTAAAATAAAGGAAAATGAAACTAAAGCATTACCCTATATTTATGAAGCTCGAATTTCCGAGAAAGAAAGTAACGATACCCAAAACCCCGAAACATTAATAAATCTTCTTGAAACAGATTCTTTGACTTTAAGATACACCCAGAACAACATCTCTTTTTATGTTACCATTTTGCATTACATTGCACCTCAAAAGAATAGGTATAAGTACAAACTTGAAGGATTTGATAAGTCGTGGATATATCCTAAAGAGCTATTCCGTTTTGTAAAGTATACAAACCTTAAACCTGGCACATATACCTTTAAAATTCTGGCTCAAAACTCCGATGGAATATGGAATACTAAGGAAGATTCATTTACATTTACCATTAAACCACCATTTTGGCAATCTTGGTTTTTTTATATAGCTCTATTTGTGCTTGCAGTATTACTTGTTTATGGCATTGTTGTTTATAGAGATACTAGGCTAATGCATGCAAAACAAGAGTTGGAAAGAATGGTAGCTTTGAGAACTAAAGAGCTTTCGAGCCAGAGTGAGGAGCTGAGGATGCAGTCGGAAAATTTGCATAGGGCTAACGATGAGATTAATGCAAAATCGAAAGAGCTAGAGGAGCAGAACAAAGCACTACATGAGAAGAATAAGGAGATTACAATACAGCGTAACGAACTCGAAGAGCAGAAAAATTCTCTGGCTAACCTAGCATGGGAACTACAGGATAAGAATGAGGAAATTACCGCTCAGCGAAATGAAATTGAACGACAAAAAATTGAGATTACCGATTCAATAATGTACGCTCAACGAATACAACAAGCTGTACTTCCAACTCAAGAGCAAATACGTGAGCTTTTCCCTGAGTTTTTTATCTTCAACAAACCAAAGAGTATAGTTAGTGGCGACTTTTACTGGGCAACAAGAATTGGAAAATACCGAATAGTTGCTGTTGTTGATTGCACCGGACACGGCGTTCCGGGTGGCTTTATGAGCATGTTAGGTGTGTTAATGTTCAACGAGGTAATTTCGTTACGCGGAACGGTTGATCCAGCTAAGGTCCTAAACCAGCTACGCGAAGGCATTATCGCTGTTTTACACCAAAAAGGTGAGTCGGAGGATGCAACCGATGGCATGGACCTTTCGCTTTGTGTAATTGACGACGACGAGAACACGCTAACCTATTCGGGTGCAAACAGTACTGCAATAATTTTCTCTCCCAATAAAAAAATGAACGAAGCTATTAACGAGCTTCGCTCCGATAGAATGCCCATAGCACATCATCTTATTATGGATCCATTCACAAATCAAACTGTTAAACTCAACCGAGGCGATTTAGTTTATCTTTACACCGATGGTATAATGGACCAGTTTGGTGGCCCAAAGAATAAGAAATTTCAACCCAACAACTTCAGGCTATTTGTACTTGAACACAAAGATTTGTCGATGATAGAGCAGGGGCTAGCCCTTGAAAAGGTGTTTAATGAATGGAAGGGGAATACTTTTCAGGTTGATGATGTTCTGGTTATGGGACTTAAAGTTTAGCTGCAAGGTTCAATATCCTTTATTAAAGCTTCCCACATTATCTCAACCGGATGTGACGATTTTCGCTCAGTTCCATCCATAATCTGATGTCTGCAACTTGTGCCAGCCGCTGCAATAGTTGTTTGATTGTTTGCTTCTCGCACTTCAGGAAAAAGAACTAGCTCTCCTACTTTCATTGAAAGGTTGTAATGCTCTTTTTCAAAACCAAACGAACCGGCCATACCGCAGCATCCACTTGGAATTTCTGAAACTTTATGTCCTTCAGGGAATGACAGCATTTCTATTGTCGACTTTGTTGATGCAATTGCCTTTTGCTGGCAATGACCATGAAGTTTAATTTCTCGATTAACTGTAGAAAATTGTTGCTTTAAAATTCGTCCTGCATTAACCTCCTGTACAAAAAACTCTTCGAAAAGCAGGCAGTTTTTCGCAATTTCAGATGCAGTTGCCTTAAGGTCATCCGATACCAGTTCGGGATATTCATCCCTAAAGCTTAAAATGGCTGAGGGCTCAATTCCAATAAGTGGAGTATCTTGCGAAATCGTATCTTTAAGGCTACGAATATTGCCATTCGCAATTCGCTTAGCGGTGGCTAGTAGTCCTTTAGATATGTATGCTCTTCCGCTCTCCTTAATGCTTGCTATTTGCACGTTGTAGTTTAGCTTGGTAAGCAAATTGTAGGCTTTTTTGCCAATCTCAACATCAGTAAAGTTGGTAAACTCATCGGCAAACAGATATACTTTTCGTGGCGAATGGTTTTTATTTGTATTTTTCTTTATCCACTTTTTAAGCGTAATGCTGTTTAATTTCGGAAAATCTCTTTTTGCTGATATGCTCATAAAACGGTCCATAAACCATTTGGTAGCCTTTCCCCTTAAGGTTAAGTTAAAAAGCTTTGGGACAATACTGCCTAAAGCATTAATTTTTGAAATATTTGCAATTAGCCATGAGCGTAGCGAAATTCGATGGCTTTTGTACCACTGATAAAGAAACTCTGCTTTTAGCTTTGCCATATCGACACTTGAAGGGCACTCGCTTTTGCATCCTTTGCACGATAAGCACTGATCGAGTATTTGGTAAATTTCGGGGTGATCAAAAGGGTTGCTTTTATTGCTGTTAGTTAAAAACTCTCTAAGGATATTTGCTCGTGCTCTTGTGCTATTCCATTCGTCGCGAGTAGCCATATAGCTTGGGCACATTGTGCCACCAGCGTTTTCGGTTTTTCGGCAATCGCCCGAGCCGTTACAGCGCTCAGCAGCGCCCAGTATTCCTTGTGTAGTCTCAAAGCTAAAAATTGTATTAATAGTTCTTGTATTGCCTTTTGTGCTATATCTTAAATTTGTATGAAGAGGAGGCGTGTTTATAATTTTACCTGGATTAAATATGAAATTTGGATCCCACGCATTTTTTACCTTTTGCATATAACCATAAACCCTGCTTCCAAACATTATAGGTATTAGTTCGCCCCTTAACCTTCCATCTCCATGTTCGCCGCTAAGCGAGCCTTTGTACTTTTTTACCAGATGTGCAACTTCAAAAGCAATGGTTCTGAAAAGGCTAACATCATTATCATCTTTTAAATTAAGCACTGGGCGTAAGTGTAGCTCACCACTACCAATATGGGCATGGTATACACAATCAAGTTTATATTTGTTTAAGATTGTTTCAAACTCTTCCATGTAATTGGGCAAATCGGTAGGATCAACAGCAGTATCCTCAATCAGCGAAACGGGTTTGGCATCGCCTTCAATGTTCGACAGAACACCAAGCCCAGCCTTGCGCAGTGCCCAAACCTTAGCCATATCTGTACCATAGACTATAGGGAAATGGTAACCATACCCATTTTGAAGCATGTCTGCTTCAATAATATTTGCATGAGTTTGAATTTCATCCCTATTGTTTGCCCATAGCTCAATAATTAGCACAGCACCTGGATCACCTTGAATGAAGAATCGATTTTTTCTCTGCTCAATGTTGTGCTTAGTGCACTCTAAAATAATGTTATCCATTAGCTCAACAGCACTAGGGTTGTACTTTAGAGCAATAAGGTTTGCTTTAAAAGCTTCGTTTCGGTTTGCTAAGTGAATGCATAGCAATCCTTTTTCGTTTGGGGGTAAAGGTACCAGGTTAAGTTTTATCTGTGTTACAAAACCCAAAGTGCCCTCTGAGCCTGCAATTAAATTGCAAAGGTTAATAGTTCCTTCATCACTATTTTTAAAAATGCTAGAGTTTGTAAGAAGATCTAAAGCGTAGCCAGTATTCCTACGTTTTATCGATGGTTTGGGGTATTGATCAGCTATTTCGTTTCGAACGGTTTCGTTTTGTAAGAGCTCGTTTATTGACCGATAAATATCGCCTTCTCGGTTTTGCAATCTTAGCTTCTCGTTGTACTCTTCTTTAGTAATTGGCCCAAATTCATACTCATTTCCGTCATCCAACATCATTTTTACCGATAGCGTATGATCGCGGGTACTTCCGTATACTAGTGAATGTGAACCGCATGAATTATTCCCTAGCATGCCTCCAAGCATGCAACGGTTGCCAGTTGATGTTTCGGGGCCAAAGAAAAGTTCGTGTACTTTAAGAACTTGGTTAAGCTCATCGAGTATTACACCAGGCTCAACTATTACCCAATGCTCGTTTGTGTTTATATCAAGTATTTTATTCCAGTATTTCGAGAAATCGACAATAATGCCATTCCCAACTACTTGCCCAGCAAGTGAAGTGCCTGCTGTTCGAGGGATTAAGCCAATTTTATGTTGTTTTGCAAAAGCAACCAATAGCTTTAAATCGCTTTTCCCTTTTGGAATTGAAACGGCCAAGGGCAACTCACGATATGCCGATGCATCGGTGGCGTATTGTATAAGCGTTGAGATGTCAGTAAAAAAATCTCCAGCCAGAGATATTTTAAGTGATTGAAAGTCTATCCGGGTATCATTTAAAAGCATATTACCTTGGTTGTATTAAACAGATGGTAAAAGTAGGAATTTACAAATAATATTATCTAACTTAGATTTATAGAAATGAGCTAAACATTTCTTTGGCTTAAAGTGTTGCTAATCGAACTTTAGTATTTGGCAGCTAATGAGATATTGTTTGTAAATGAGTAGGATTATTTTTTGCATCGTTTTCCTATTGTACCCATTTTTAGGGCAAGGTTTGCCCATACTCCATTGTAATCAGCAACCTACGGGTAAAGTTATTATTGAATCGTTGCCTGAGGATGGCATGGCAATTTACATTAATGAAAAATTTACGGGTAAATACACACCCGCGACTATCGATGGTTTAAGTATTGGTGAGCATACGGTAAAGTTAACTCATCCCCTATATCGAACTCAACTGAAAGTTGTTACCATTGGTGAGATAGCCCTTCATCTAAAGTTCGAAATGGTTGCGGCATACGCAACCCTTTCGGTGAATACAACCAACGATGCAATTATACTTGTTGATAACAAGCTAGTGGGCTCAACAAGCTGGTCGGGCAAAGTAAGCGAGGGTACCCATAGCATAAGCGTAGAAAAGGAAGGTTACTTCGCAAGGCAGCAACAGGTTACAATTTTGAGGGGGAGGGATTTGCACGTTGATTTGATGCTTACACCAAAAACAGGCTCAATTGAAATTATTACCGATCCGCCAGGCGCTATGGTTACTTTAGATGGTGAAATGTACGGCTTAACCCCAAAAATAATAAAAGATTTACCTCTTGGAACTTACAATATGGTATTAAACAAACCCGATTATACCAGTATTGTAAAACGAATAAGCATAACCGATTCTGGTTTAACGCAACTTTCTTTTTCGCTGGTATCGGGCAAAGAGGTGAAAATTTTAAGCAATATCGATGGTGCAATTGTATTTATTAATGATGAAAATGTAGGCAAAACACCTCTAAATATCTGGTTAAAGTACGGAAGCCATAACGTTAAACTTCAATTTGATTCAATTGTTACTGTTGAAACAATTGAAGTAGCCCATGGCGGTAATAACGAGTATGTTATCGATTTATCTAATACTCTTGATCCTTTTCATAATCAGCTTGTTTATATTAAAGGTGGATCATTTAAAATGGGCGATTTGTTTGGCGATGGAAACCCCGAAGAAAAACCTGTTCATCCGGTTTCTGTTTCCGATTTTTACTTGAGTAAGTTTGAGGTTACCCAGTCGCAGTGGCAAGCAATAATGGGTAGCAATCCAAGTCATTTTAAGGACTGCCCAAATTGCCCGGTTGAACGAGTTAGCTGGAACGATGTGCAAGAGTTTATTGAGAAGGTAAATGAGCTAACCGGTAAAAACTATCGTCTACCAACCGAAGCAGAGTGGGAGTATGCAGCTAAAGGTGGAGAAAAAACTATGGGCTACCGTTATGCTGGTAGAAATAATATAAATTTTGTTTCATGGTATTCGGGCAATAGTGGAAACAAAACCAATCCTGTTGGTAAAAAAGAGCCCAATGAGCTTGGACTTTACGATATGAGTGGAAATGTATGGGAGTGGGTTAACGATTGGTTTGGCTACTATACCAATAGCCCAAAGGATAACCCCATAGGGCCTGACAAAGGCGACTTTAAAATAGTAAAAGGAGGCAGTTGGTTTGGGTATATTGGCGGAAGTCGGGTTTCGTGTCGTGGTAGCGATGAACCAGTAAACCGGCGAAGCTACATTGGTTTTAGGATAGCATTATCGGCTGATGAATACTAGGTTTTAAACTTCATATAGCATAAAATAAATGTTATTAATCATAGCTTTGTAACACTGTAGTTTTTGTAACCCCTATTACCCGTGTTATTTGGACTTATTAACATTTTAGTAAAATCTAAAGTGTTGATTTTGAACTAAAGCTAGCTTTAGGTTTACGATGTTTTTTGCTATTTTTGGTTGTCAAAAAAACACTTCTTAATTAACTGTAAATCAAATAATAAAAAACCCTCATGATTGTTTTAGTACTAAACTGCGGCAGCTCATCGATTAAGTATCAGGTAATCGATATGTGCGAAAAAGAGAAACTCCTTGCAAAAGGGATAGTTGAGCGCATTGGTTTAACCGATGGAATTCTTACTCATAAGCCCGAAGGCAAAGAGCGTTACGAAGTGGTTAAGGATATTCCCGATCATACTGTTGGAATAAACCTAATACTTAAAGCGCTTGTTGATCAGAACCATGGCGTAATTGCTAGCCTTGATGATATTAAAGCTGTTGGGCATAGGGTTGCCCATGGGGGCGAATTTTTTACAGAGAGCAGCTTAGTTGATGAAAAGGTAAAACATGAAATTGAGAAATGTATCGAGCTTGCTCCATTGCACAATCCTGCAAACCTTAAGGGTATTATTTCAATGGAAAATCTTTTGCCCGGTGTTCCTCAGGTTGCCGTTTTCGATACGTCGTTTCATCAAACTATGCCAAAACATGCGTACTTATACGCTATTCCTTATGAGTACTACGAGAATCTTAAAATCCGTAAGTATGGTTTCCATGGTACAAGTCATAAGTTCGTAGCCAAAAAAGCATGTAAACTTGTTGGATTAGATTTCGATAATAGCAAAATTATTACCTGCCATCTAGGTAATGGTGCATCAATAGCCGCTATAAAAAATGGGAAGTCTGTTGATACATCAATGGGCTTTACTCCTGTTGATGGATTAATCATGGGAACTCGTTGTGGTAGCATCGACCCAGGTGTACTGCTTTATATTGCCGAGCGCGAAAGCCTAAACTTTAAAGGGATTAGCGATTTAATTAACAAGAAAAGTGGAGTTAATGGTATTTCCGGATTATCATCGGATATGCGCGATTTGGAAAATGCCGCCGCAGATGGACATGAGCGTGCTCAGCTTGCTTTAGATATGTACTACTATAAGGTTAAGCAGTTCATTGGTTCATATGCAGCTTCAATGGAAGGGGTCGATTTAATTGTATTTACTGGAGGTATTGGTGAAAATGATAGCGTTTTACGTGAGGATGTATCAAAATCGTTAGCATTTATGGGAATTGATTTTGATGCTGATGCAAACCGAGGTGTTAGAGGAAAAGATAAGCTGCTTACCAAAGCCGATTCGAAGGTAAAGGTTATGGCCATTACCACAAACGAAGAGCTGGTAATCGCTTCCGATACGGCATTTATTGTTAGCCGCATAAAAAGCTAGAAATCATTTTATAAGTTTAATTAAATAATTTTTTTCAAATGACTATAACAAAACTCGAACAGCTATTCGATGTGCTCAGAAGCAAGGCAAAGAAACGCCTTGTAGCAGCATATGCAAACGACGACCATACAATTGAAGCAGTTAGCATGGCAGTTGATATGGGCATTGTAGATGCTACTCTGGTTGGTGATGAGGAAACAATTAAAAAGGTTTGTGCAACGCACAATATCGATCCCGCAAAATTTCACATTGTTCAGGAGAACGACGAGATGAAAGCAGCATCAAAAGCTGTTGAGCTAATAAACAAAGGTGAAGGCGATGTGCTTATGAAGGGGCTTGTAAGCACCGATAAGTACATGCGTGCAATTTTGAATAAGGAGAAAGGGCTATTGCCTCCAAAAGCCGTTTTAAGCCATGTTACTGTGGTACAGGTTCCAACCTACCACAAGTTGTTAATTGTTGGCGATGTTGCTATTATTCCGGCTCCAGATCTGAATCAAAAAGTTGCTATAACCAACTATCTGGTTAAAACAGCACATTCTCTTGGAATTGAAAAGCCAAAAGTAGCCTTACTTGCTGCAACTGAACAGGTCTCAGCAGCAATGCCAGCATGTGTTGACGCAACCATAATCTCCAAAATGGGCGATAGGGGTCAAATTAAGGGCGCGCTTATTGACGGTCCTTTGGCACTAGATGTTGCCATTGACGCTGAATCGGCCAAAATTAAAAAGCTAACTGGCGAAGTTGCTGGTGATGCCGACTGTATACTCTTCCCAAATATTGAAAGCGGAAATGTGTTCTTTAAGGCTTGTACCAAACTTGCTAAAGGCGAACTAGGTGCTATGGTAATGGGCGCTAAGGTTCCATGCGTGCTAACATCACGCGGTGATAGCGTTCAGTCGAAAATGTACTCAATTGCACTTGCGGCAAACGCTGCTAACTAATTAAACTTAATTGCCCTATGGACGATTTTAAGATACTAGCTATTAACCCAGGATCAACATCTACAAAGGTTGCAGTTTATAAGAACTCCAAATCGGTTTTTCTAAAAACTATTAGGCATCACTCCGAGGAGCTGCAACGATTTGCCAAAATTGCCGATCAGTTCGAGTTTCGTAAAGAGATAATTTTGAAGGAGCTAAAAGAAGCAGAGATAGAGATTGAGAAGATTTCGGCTGTTGTTGGTAGAGGCGGTTTAATAAAACCCATTGAATCGGGAGTTTACGAGGTTAACGACCGAATGAAGGAGGATCTGAAAAACTCCATTCGAGGAGAACATGCTAGCAACTTAGGCGCCCTAATTGCCGACCATATTGCTCGTAGCCTGCCTAGCGCAAAGGCTTATATTGCCGATCCTGTAGTTGTTGACGAACTTCAGGACGTTGCCCGTATTTCGGGTCATCCGAAGTTTGAGCGCGTTTCAATTTTTCATGCGCTTAACCAAAAAGCAATTGCCCGACAATACGCTAAAAGCCTCGATAAGAAATACGAAGAGCTAAATTTGATTATTGCACACCTTGGGGGAGGCATTTCAGTTGGTGCTCACCTAATGGGGCGTGTTGTTGACGTTAATAATGCGCTCGATGGTGAGGGTCCATTCTCTCCTGAACGTTCGGGTACCGTTCCTGCTGGTCAGCTAGCAAAGCTATGCTTTAGCGGTGAGTATACTTACGATGAGGTAAAAAAAATGCTCACGGGCAAAGGCGGTTTAGTTGCTCATGCAGGAACTAACGATGCCTATGAGATTGAAATGAAGGCTAAAGCGGGCGATAAAAAAGCACAGCTTTTACAGGATGCCATGTCGTACAGCGTAGCAAAACACATTGGACAAATGGCAGCAGTACTAAAGGGTAGGGTAGATGGTATTATTCTAACTGGAGGTATTGCGCATAATCCATACCTAGTTGAATATGTTAAAGAGATGGTTGGATTTATTGCTCCTGTTTCAGTGTACCCTGGTGAGGATGAAATGCAAGCCCTAGCCATGAATGCTTTAATGGCGCTTAGAGGCGATGTATTGCCACGTGAATATAAGTAGACTACCTTATATGTTTTAAAAAAGGGAGGATTTATCCTCCCTTTTTTTATTCGTTAGTTTGTTTGTAGCAAATACCTCTCTCCTTTAAATAATCAAGTATTTGAGAGTAACAAATCTCATCTTCACCTAAGAATTCGGGAGGGAAAACACCTTTTTTGGTAAACTCTTGCTTGGCTATCAGATTTACAGCAGCAGTTGCGGTGTACCCAGTGGTTCGAGCCATCGACCATTGCTTTGTTTGAGGGTTGTATTCATCATATAAATTGTAGGTTATAGTTTTGTTAACCCCATTTTTTTCGCCTTTAATAATTATGCGCATTACTGTAAATTCTGGTTCGTTTGGTTTTAGTTTCCATTGATCAATCAGAATTTTTGAAGTAACCTCCAAGGGTATAACCTTTTGGTTGTTATAATTTATTGGGTTTGTTGAGAAGAATCCGGCAGATTTTAGAGCACTTATTAAGCTAATATGCCCTGGGTATCGCAAGGTTTTCTCTTTCATATTTGGGATATGCTTCATAGTGAAAAGCAACGATCGAAGTCCATCTGTATTAAAGCCCTCTAAATCGCCTAATCCGTCAAACCTATACAGTTGTGGTTCGCTTAATGCTTCTTTTGTAACTAGTTTTCCGTTTTCAACACAACGGGCCGGACGGGTATATTCCTCAATAACATCGATGGGCGAAAAGGGTGCTTTGTACTGAAAAGGTAAGCTACGCTCCCTTGGAAGGCCGCCAACCATGTAAAAGAAATCCGTTACATTCATGCGTTTATTTTGATATCCGAGGAAAAGGTTAGGCATACCAGGAGCTACACCACAATCTGTAATAACTGTTACCCCATGCTCTTTGGCTAGCTGGTCTAGTTCAAGGTAATCCTCCGGCATAAAAGAGATGTCAACTGTACTAACACCTAATTTGATAAGCTGCTTTAAGAGGTTAAACCCCATGAAACCGGGGACGCACGAAACGGCAATATCTTGGTTTTCTAGCAGTTCAGAAATAATTCTTGAATCTGAAAGATTGGCCTGCTTGGTTTGTATCCCTTTATTTGAAAGCAGATTGAGTTGCTCTGGGTCAATATCAACCGAAGTTACGCTATAGTCCTTTGAAAGATCTAATGCAATGGCTCTGCCAACCATCCCTGCGCCTAGTACAATTATTTTCATGCGTGTAGTATTTTGTTTCACAAGCAATTTATGAATATTTATTTATTTTCAGAGATTAGTTAATAGATCATAATAGGTTGTTTGTTCTGTTCGACAATGTACCTAGTTATTCAAAATAAATCTTTGAGGTTTGCTTAACGAAATTAGGTAGAAATGCATTTGAAATGCTTCGAGTAAATTGCACCTCTATTTATAAAGTAAAGTCAAATACGGTTCAATTTATTGGTGTTTGCTGCACGATTTCTCCAAAAAATACACTAGATTTAAAATCAATTTTTAATAGTATAAAATTCTCCTCACGATGGTATATAATCGATTGAAACTATTCGTCCTTTTGCTATTAATATATACAGGTACAAGCCATGCGCAAAACCTTAACCTAGGTGAACTTAACCTTACATCTTCTCACTCCAATAACTTTTCGATCAAACTCGAAGGTGAAGTAGAATTTTACTGGAATCAATTGCTTACGCCAAACGATTTCTCCGATTTATCACACGATATGAAACCTGAAATGGTAAGAATACCAAAATCGTGGACATCATACACCATTAATGGCAAGAAATTGCCGAGTAACGGTTACGCAACATACAGGTTTTATATTAGTGTTAACGATCATCAGCAGCTTTATGGTTTACAAGTTCAAACCATTTTTACAGCTTATAAGCTCTGGGTAAATGGCAAACTCTTAGCCGAAGCGGGAACTGTAGCCAAAACTAAAGAAAACCATAAGCCTGGTTTTAATATTGGCGACTTTCCTTTTAGCGTAAATAACAGTAATGATAAGAGAATAGAGGTAATTATTCAGGTATCAAACTTCTCTCACCGACGAGCTGGCTTGCCATGGCCAGTTTACTTTGGCTCTTTTGATGTAATAAAGAAGCAAAGCAGAAATCTCGATATTCTCAACCTCATTGTTATTGGCATTATACTAGTTATTGGATTAAACCATTTGAATATGTACATCTTTAGGCGTAAAGATGTGTCAAATTTATACTTTGGAATTCTAAGTTTGGTAATGATTCTTCGTAACATAACAACGGGTGATCGAATTCTGTGGTACCTGTTTCCCGATATTAATTGGGAGCTACTAATGAAACTCGATAACTTTTCGGGTTACGGTACAATCCCATTCTTTGCTCTGTTTATATATCATTTGTATAAAGACGATTTCCCTGTTTGGCTAAAAAATGTGATGGTTGGACTCGGTATAGCAATTGCAACCGTAATCTTTGTGTTTCCAGCCTCAGTTTTCGGAAAATTCAACATGGTTTATGAGCTATACCTAGTTGCGTTTGGCCTTTACCTTACGTTCGGAATTTTACTTGTTGCAGCATTACGCAAACGCGAAGGAGCCTTTTTAGCCTTTTTAGGGATGTTCTTGCTCTACGCAACAGCAATAAACGATGTGCTAAGCAGCATGGGTTTAGTGCAAACTCCATATGTTGCACCCTATGGTTTAGTAACATTTATGCTAATACAGTCATTCACAATTACTAGCAAATCGGCAAAGGCCATAAACCAAAACGAGGATTTATCGCATCAGCTTGCTAAAGAAAAAGAAGGGCTTGAGCAAAGCATTGATGAGCGTACTCGCGAACTCCAAAGCCAGCACGATAAGCTACTTGAGCACCAAGAAAAGGAAAAGGTTCAGAACTGGATTAACAAAGGATTATCCAAGGTTAATAATGTACTATCGGCAAATAAAAACGATTTTAGCGTTTTAAGCCGTAAGGTTTTAACTACCATTGTTAAGTACATGGGTATTAAAATTGGCGCATTGTATGTTATCAACGATGAATCTGAAGAACCCTTTTTAGAAAGAATTGCCCAGTATGGTTGCAGCAAAGAAATGTTAGCACAATTTGATCGGTTTGAACCAGGTTCTGGTTTAATTGGTGCAGCATTTTCTGATAATCAGTTTCAGATTATTAATAACATACCGGAGAATTTCTTTCAGGTAAACTCTGGTTTAGGTTCAAGCAAACCCGACACATTACTTTTAGCACCGCTAGCTACCGATGAGGCTGTGTTTGGTGTAATTGAACTTGCTCGCTTTGGCGATTTTAAGCCGGAGGAAGTTGATTTTATTAAAAAGATAACCTATAGCATTGCGGCAAGCCTAAATACAGTTCGAATGAACGACAGAAATTTAGCGCTAATTGAACAGTTTAAATCGCAAGAGCAAGAAATTGCAGAGAAAGAGGAGAAAATGCGCGAAAGCCTGCATGAGCTTGAGTACTTCCGTGAGCAATACGAAAAGGTAAAGCAAGAACTTGACAAGCTAAAAGAGTAGCATGAACTCCGAAATACAATCCAATCGCATTGAGTATACACTTGGAATGGGGAAAGCAAATCTTTACGCTTTTTTCTTGTTTTTTCCAATCATCTTGATTTTCCTTTTACCTTACGCCCTAATTTGGGGTTACGAGTCGTTTGAACTTGGCAAGAATATATTCATGCATTTTATATTGCCAATCCTTCTTTTAGGAATTGTTGTTCACGAGTTTTTACATGGTTTAACCTGGGCCTTTTACGCAAAAAGTGGGTTTAAGTCAATTCGTTTTGGCATGAACTGGAAATGGCTAACGCCATATTGCCATTGTAAAGAATCGCTTAAAGTTAAGCACTATGCTCTGGGTGCTGCAATGCCCTTGATAGTTATGGGGATTCTTCCCATAATTTTTGCTTTTGTATTGGGTAACGGAATGCTTTTGGCATTTGGCATATTTTTTACATGGGCTGCAGGGGGAGATATTATAGCCCTTTTAATGCTCATTAGAGTTAAAAAGGATTTTTTAGTATATGATCATCCTGATAAGATGGGTTTCTACATCGAAAAATGATATAAAAAAAAGAGATCCGATTTGGGATCTCTTTTCTTCTTAAGTTCAAAAGTCTATTGCTTAATTAGTTTACGTGTTATTCTGCTACCATCGTTATAGTGTAGGGTTACTAAATGAATACCCTTTTTTAGCTGCGAAGTGTTAATCTTGTGGCTATCATTGCTATTATTTACTTCATGTACTTTTTGTCCAACAATGTTGCTAATAACAATGCGTTCTACATTTTTTATCCCATCAATTGTTAGCTGGTTTGTGAATGGGTTGGGGTAGAACATGATGCTATTGTGTTTAGTGTTACTAATACTTGTATTTGTAGATTGTCCAACATAAATATCGTCAATGCTCCAAAAATACCCAATATCGTTGCTTATATATGTCCATTTAAACATTGCATTAGGTGCGTTTGATAGCTCAGGGATATCCACAGAAAACTGCTCAGGATTTTCAGTTGTTTGATCCCAGATATTAATCAGTTCCCAAGTATTTCCATTATCAAGACTATAGTTTAGGCTTGCCTCTGAACCTGTTCTGTGTCTGTAATAGTGAGTAAATGATATGTTTACATTATCTATTTCAGTTAAATCTATTGAAGGACTAATTAGGCTAGTATTAATATTATTTCCATTTCCATATTCATAGCTGCTAATATATGCATATTCGCCATCTGCATTGTCAATTCCGAAAGAATGTGAACCCTTATTCCATATGAACGAATTTGCCTCATTGCTTGAAGTAATCCAGCAGTCGAAACTTGAACTTCCATTAAAATCTTCAAACAAAGGTGCCGCAGTTATTGAGCAATAGGTTTTGGCCGATGTAGATGCACCTACAGAAAATCTGTTATTCTCATCTAAACTCCAGATTTTGTAATAGTAAGTTGTATTTTCAGATAATCCGATATGCTCAAATGCTTCATCTAAACCCTTGTATATGATAGTTCCACCACCAACAATTTCTTCGCCAATTTCATAATCTGTTCCATTTTGCGGTTTCCCAAAGCTATTAACGGTGTTATAAGCAATTATACTGTTTTGGGTTAGTGTGTTTTGCCAAAAAAGATCAATCTGATTAAATCCTTTAGTTACTCCATAAAAACTAACGGGTGTTGCATACAGGCTAAATGATATCGTTTCATCAATTTCCGATATGTTAGATATTTCTATACCTGAATCACTTCCATCTGATAAGAACGCACGAGGATTAGTATTGTCGCTAATAGCATCTCTGCTATAAGAAGACGAGTAAGCAGCTAGGTTAACGTTTCCATAGCTATTTGGTGATCCTGATGGTCTGTAAATGTATACCTCATCGGGTGGTCCGTAGGCATTACCATCGTATGCGCCAAGGTTAATTCTATATATAAGCATTCCGCTTTGAGGTAAGTTGTTTTCGTAGAATCCACTTTTTAACCGATACTCTACCACAAAAAATTCAGTAGATGAGTTTGGTGAATTTATTCTAAATGCATTATTTTCACTAGAAGTTAATGGGTTTAAAGTGTATGTCCCCGGTTCCGATATGGTTGGTATTTCGTTTATCCAATTGCCATTTGCATATTTATACTTCATAAATGCTCCCATGTGCACAAAACCCGATGACATTAGATCCCAAGGGCCTACAGGTGCAAAACCAGTTTCGTTATAATACCTATATAAATCAGGTGCACCTAGCGTGTGAAACATTTCATGAGATAAGGTGGATGTGGTTGATTGATTTTCAGGCTGAAAAGTATAATCATAAACTCTTTTATTATTAATATATACTTCATAAGTAAATAATGCCCATCTATGTGCCCAAAGCAAATCGCTCCATCCTTCGGCATTACCTCTAATTATAAAACAAACATTGTCAACAAGTCCATCGGAGTCTCCATCTACTGTTAACTCTTCAGGTATCTCATTTTCAACACTTTCTATGGCTCTTTGTAATAACGCGTGTTCTCGTTCTCTTCTTTCATCTTCACCGTTATAGCCATTCGCATTTGATAGTGAATCATAGGGCTGAAAATATGATCTATCATAAGAATCCTGATAGGAAAGGTTTGTTGATAGGTCGGCAATTGGGTAATGGTAGCTTGTTATATCAAGTTGCCCGTACGATACCTCTTGAAAGTAGTGCTTTAGCGAAGCCGAAGAAGTACTATTTAGCCTTCCATCGAATACGCTTCGTTGGGTGGTAAATTCAGCATCATCGTTAAAACGAATGTAGATAACTAGGTTATTCATATCGCCCGTATGGGGTGCTTTTGAGGCGTCATCTTTAATGGTTGACCAACGGGCCTCTACTCTGCGCTTATATTCTTTTTCTGAGATTTTGGCATGTGGTTTTAAGCCTGCTGCTTTTGGGGCTATGGAATTAACCTTAAAGGGGGATGGAACAACAATATCTCCTTCCTCTATGCCATAGTAGTAATAGCCATCTTTGCCTTTAATAATTGTAAATCCATCGGCATCGTGGAGGTAGTTGAAATACTCGTCGCCAGATGCGTAGCACTCTATTTTAGTGCCGTCGGGGTTAGTAACTGTTGTTGGAATTTTCTCTAAATAAGCACCCTTTAGAGTAATGCTTAAAAGAAGAAAAGGGATAATGTAAAGCCCTTTTTTTAATGCATTGGAAAAATTAAACATAGCTAAAAGTTTTGTTGTGGTTTATTGGATTATCTAAATTTCGACTTTTGAATAGGTAATAAGTTTAAATACCACTAATATTTAACGGGTAATTTAGCTTATTGTTAAAACAGATAAACTTCTTCTGTAATTGAGGTTAACATTAGGGGTGGGTAAAAATAGGGTTCGCAAATATAATACTTTTTTTATATAGCTATAAATTGTTCTTTACTAATCCATTTAGCGGTTTTTATTTTGTATTGCCTGCAAAATAATAGCGGCAAAGCATGGTTCGGCTTTTATTTGAACGCCTTTTTTAGCGTTCAATATTTTTTGCGAACCATTTTTTGGTAAATAAAGCAAACATTTGCTAGGGTAGGTGTTAACGTGTAAACCTTACACTACAATTTTTTTTAAGCAATTACTCTTTTATCTTAACTTAAACCTTATGCAAATGAAAAAGCTATTAGCAATTAGCCTTTTATTTTTAACATTCTCCGTAGCAAAGGCCGATTATAACCCGGCTAATAATGGCAGTGCTGCCAAAATGAAAACAGGAAACAGAAATGCATCAACAAGTACCGATGCTCCATTTTTTAACCCTGCTGGCGCTGTTTGGGGAGTCGATGGTTTTACAGTTGAATTTTCAACTATTCCTTTCTCATCATCAAAATCAGTGTTTGATAATGGAAATTTTTTAGGAAAAAATAATGAGTACCAAAGTAAAACTAGCTCGTTATTTTACCCTGCGCTAAATTTTACTTATAAAAAAGACCGACTTGCAGTTACCATGTTTGTTGGAATTACCAACGGTGGTGGAGCAGGAAATTACGACGATGGATTACCCAAATTTGAACGTTTAGGCTACTTTAATGTTATGTCAGCCATTATGTTAGGGGAACTACCTGGTTCTGTAACCGACTATAGTGTTAACTCCAGTTTTAAAGGTTCGGCTTATGGCATTGGCACATCAATAGGTATAGCCTATCGCCTAAACGATTGGGCATCTGTAAGTGGTGCGTTTCAGTATTCAAGGCAAATGAATCACCAAGAGGGTTGGCTCGATATTACCTACAATCCAAATCCCTCATCAGTGCCAATTCCTCGTACCGAAATTGATGTGGATTTTACTGGTCAGAATTTTGGCGTTATTGCGGGCATAAACTTAAAGCCGTTGCCAAATTTGCTTATCGCTCAAACATTCCGTTACTATACCGAGCTTACGCTCGATACCAAGGTTAACGAGAGTAAAGATGGTGGCCTTTTTACAAATGGTGAGAAAGTAAAATCAACCTATGTGCCAACGTATAATGTTGGTATAGCTTATAACGTTAGCGAAAAGTTGAGGGTTGATTATAACATGAATTTTTCTTTTTACTCGCTACTTACCCTCGATGAAGATGAGAGCGGTGTAAATATTGCCGACTACTATAATAATGGAATCGACTTTGGTATTGCAGCCGAATATGAAATTAGCAATAGCCTAAATTGGGGAGTAGGTTTTACCTATGCACCATCAAAAATGAAAAAGGAATACCAAAATGAAATGGAGTTTGAAAACAATTCGCTTTGGCTTAACACAGGTTTGGGCATTAAGGTAAAAGAGAATTTGGGTATTGATTTAGGGTTTCAGCTAGGCTTGGCAACCGAAGAGGGAGGTCAGGAGGATATTAACCTTGGAGTATTTCCGCCATTTGACCAAACCTACAAAAATGGTCCATCATACTCAATAGGAATAGGGTTTTGGTATCGCTTTTAATTTTTCAAACTATCTGCTAAGGGGCTATTGGGCAAATCCAATAGCCCTTTTTGATTGATCTTGGTTTGGCTATTTGCAAAAATGGTGAAATTTAACTTATAAGACTCTATTTTTTCACACATCATTTCGTTGTTTTTTTACTTTTGCATTAGCGTTCTACTTGATAGCATATTCTATTACCTAACATTTTAGTTAATCAACTAATTTTGCTAGTAAAATGATTACAGATTTCTTCCCAATTTATCATATTGGTCTAATTCAGGCATGGTTTGCTGCTTTGCTGGTTTATCGAAAACCGAACAAAGGAATTGCTGATAATCTTTTACTTATTTGGCTGGTTGTAATTGGTTTCGAAATGCTGTACTCGCTTTTAAATGCTAATTTTTTGCCTTGGCTACCCGATTTAATTATTATCCCGTTTAGCTATGGGCCTTTCCTGTATTTCTATACAAAGTTGTTAATCTCCAAAAAGCCAAAATTACCCAAGCGAATCGCCATTCATTCTCTACCAATTGTAGCATTTACTGCTATTTCAATACTTTGGGGCTCCCCAATTGATATCGATGCTGTTCATTTTTTTCAGAAGGGTAGCGTAACTTGGCTTGCAGCAGTAAACTTTACCTTGTTTTTAGCTACAATGCTTTACTATTTCTTAATTTCGCTCAGGCTGATATTTAGGCATAACCAAACCATTGGCGATCATTTCTCGTATCGCTCCGATGCTGTGAGGTTAACCTGGCTAAAAACATCTGCTCTTTGGATTTTAAGCGGCTTTGTTGCCTCGGCCCTAACATTCTTTCTCTTTTTTATTAACGATATTTTTCCGTTTAACCCAATTGAACTTTTTCATATAGGTTTACTGGTGTTTACGTTTTCAATAAGCTTTTATGGTATACATCAGCCGGTGCTATATGGCTATCAGAAACCAAAGCAGGGCAAGGAAACCACGGTTTACACTAAAGGTAACACACATAATTTTGGCACAGTGCTCTACGAGCATATGGCTAACGCACAACCTTATCTTGATAATGAGCTTACAATTCAGCATTTAGCCAATCAGCTGAATGTTACCAGTCAGGAAATATCGACCTACCTTAATAAGGAGTTAGGCGTAAACTTTTTTAGCTACGTAAACGGCTTTAGAATTGAGGAGGCAAAAAAGCGACTTGTTTCAAAAGAGTTTAACAACGAAAC
>NPID01003819.1_pt1 | contig 24214 bp, 21 predicted proteins | sample 8637491 | NCBI WGS metagenome assembly NPID01 (sample SAMN07420843, study PRJNA396082) | bioreactor metagenome | isolation source: sample BA6 brine-fed electro-methanogenic bioreactor BA | place: Japan: Kochi | collected 2016-06-14 | reverse complement strand
GCGAACTTTTCGGCCACGAAAAGGGGGCATTTACCGGCGCGGTTCAGCAGAAGCAGGGGCTGTTTCAGGTGGCCGAAGGAGGGACCATCTTTCTCGATGAGATCGCCGAGCTGCCGGCCATGATGCAGGTCAAGCTGCTGCGGGTGCTGCAGGAGCGCGAGATCCGCCGGGTCGGCGGAACCCGGGACCTGGCCGTCGATGTCCGGTTGGTGGCCGCCACCAACAAGAACCTCGAACAGGAAGTGGCCGAAGGGCATTTCCGCGAGGATCTTTTCTACCGGCTCAACGTCATCCGGGTCAACCTGCCCTCGCTCAAGGAGCGGCGCGAAGACATTCCCCTGCTCATCGAGCACTTCTACGAAAAATTCACCGGGAAACAGGAGATCAAGGTCGCCGATGGGGCCATGCGGCGGATTCTCGACTACCACTGGCCCGGCAATATCCGCGAACTGGAAAACGTGATCGAACGCTGCGTGGTGCTCGGCCAGGCCGAAGAGATCACCGAAGACTGCCTGCCCACCCAGATGCGCTCCGGGGGAGCCCAGGCCGGCGGAACCCTGAGCGAGATTCCCGATTCCGGCCTGGATCTGGACGGCTACCTGGGGGAGATCGAGAAAGATATTCTGCTCAAGGCCCTGGATAAAACCGGTGGCATCCGAAAGAAAGCCGCCGAGCTTCTGGGGATTACCTTCCGCTCCATCCGTTACCGGCTGGCCAAGTTCGGCATCGATCCGGACGGGGAGGGCGAGTGACGGTTATTGTCACCCATGGATGACGTAAAAAGGTATCCCGATTGTCATGGGTTAATATGGTCGGGGCGTGCAAGTGTTTGAAAAATAAAAAGTAGTGGCTTTCGTTTCTGGTCTTTGGCTGTTGGCATGGGGGTTGCTAAACTAAGGAGTCAAATCGGATCGCCGGGCTACCCCGAAGATCCGCAGGAGGGAAGAGGGGGGGAACATCCAAACTCTTAACGCCGGTAGGTCCGGCACCTAATTGCCCACAGCTGAAAGGAGCGAAAACATGTTGAAGAAATTCAGAAAGTCTCAAAAGGGTTTCACCCTGATCGAGCTGCTGATCGTCGTGGCGATCATCGGCATCCTGGCCGCCATCGCGATTCCGCAGTTCTCGGCCTACCGGCAGAAGGCCTACAATAGCGCCGCCAACAGCGACGTAAAGAACCTGAAGACGGGGTTTGAGGCCTATATGGCTGATACCCAGCAGTATCCCCCTGCTCTTGATGCCCGCTAACCTTTCTAGCCTTTGTTGACTTTGGAGGTTCTTATGAAAAAACTGATCGCAATTACCGCACTGCTTCTCTTTGTCGCCAGCGGCACCTCGTTCGCCGCGGCACTCACCACTGGCAATGTTACGGCAGGTGAGGGGCTGCAGCTTTTCGGTGGCCCGGACGCCACCGCCGCCGCCAGCAGTACCGAGGCGGTCCTGATTGGCAAGATGTCCAAGGGGGTCAGGGCTGGTGTGGCCTTTGATTCCACAAACTACGCAGTTAACACCAAGCATGACAACGGCGACAAGGCCTACGGAACTGCCGACGACTCCACCGCCATTTACAACACGACCCTCGGGACCGGCGCCCTGACTGCTGCACCCTCGGCGTCCAGCAATAGCGCCTTTGCTACCTGGACCGAGATGTAAGCTGATCGGATATTTTGCCTGAAGGTCGGCGGGGGATTTGGCTCCCGCCGACCTTTTTTAGGTTTTTGCCATGTCGTCTCCAATTGCCGTACTCGTGAAAAATCATCTGCGGGCGATTTTACGCGATCGCGTGCTTTACGCGGTGCTCGGTGTCGCAGTCGCCATGATCCTGGCGGTGCCGTTGTTGAGCAGTTTTTCCATGCGGCAAGTCCAGGAGCTCGCTATCACCCTGTCGCTGTCGGCGATATCAGGGGTCATGCTGGTGGTGACCCTGCTTCTCGGCGCCTCGTCGGTCTGGCGTGATATCGAGCGCCGTTATGCCGCATCGATCCTGACGCTCCCTGTCAGCAGGGGGGGGTATATTCTCAGCAAGTTCATCAGCATTGGGCTGTTTCAGCTGCTCTGTGCGCTGCTGCTTGGTCTGGGGGCCGCGGTGGTCATCTTTATGGCGGCGGCCTCCTACCCCTCGGATATCCCCGTTCACTGGAGAAATATCGCCCTGGTGTTGGTCGGCGACGTCCTCAAGTACCAGCTTCTGGCCAGCTTCGCCCTGCTGCTGTCGGCTGTCAGCACCTCGTTTTACCTTCCTTTCTTCGGAACTCTCGCCATCTACCTCTGTGGCAGTGCCTCACAGGAAGTCTTCGAGTATGTTTCCAGCCAGTTCGGTCAGGGGATGCATCCGCTGGCGAGCAAGGCCGTGACGATCGTCTATTACCTGCTGCCCAACCTTGCCGGGTTCGATTTCCAGGTCGAGGCGGTCTATGGATTGGATGTGCCCTTCCAGGGGATTCTGTTTTCCGCCGCCTATGCCTTGGTCTATATCGGGACTCTGCTTGGATTGGCAATGTTTGCCTTTGGTCGAAGAGAGTTGCCGTGAAATGGCGCCTGGCGTTCATTGGGCTGGTTTTGGCCTATGCACTACTGATCCTGCCCTTCTCCGATTATCTTAAAAGCCGGCCGGTGCAGGTGAAGCTTGGCTACTTACCCCATCCGCAGTTGCTGCGGGTGGCGAGTGGTGAGCATGGGCCCACGACAGCGGCGATGGTGGTTCTGCGGGTGCTTTTCTACTACGGCACCATCCTCCAGAAGTTCCAGGAAAACAACATCATCCGGCCGGAATTTGTGAATATGTACAAAACCCTCCAGGGGGCGGTGCATGTGGATCCTTACAACATGGATGCCTACTACTTTGCCCAGGCCGCCTTTACCTGGGAATTGGGACGGATCAGCGAGGTAAACCATCTTCTCGAGCGTGGAATGACCTATCGCACTTGGGATCCTTGGCTCCCTTTCTATATCGGTTTCAATTCCGCCTATTTCCTTAAGGATTATCAAAAGGCCGCCTTCTACATGCAGCGCGCGGCGGAAATTTCTGGCAATCCTCTGTTTGCCAGACTGGCTGCACGTTATTTTTACGAGTCGGAGCAGGCCGCTTTGGGCTTGGTTTTTCTTGAGACGATGATTCAGGGTGCCAAGGATAAGGCGGTTCGTAAAACCTATGAACTCAGGCGCGATGCCTTGCAAGCGGTGCTGATAATCGAAGAGGCACTCAAGGCGTACCGGAGGCGATTTGGCCAGGCACCGGCGGAGCTGTCCCAGTTGGTGGAAGCAAACTTGTTGCCGCAACTGCCGGCCGACCCCTACGGGGGTGCTTTTTACCTCGATGAACAAGGCAAGGTGCGGACCACCAGCAAGTTCGTCGCCCCAGCCTCTGAACCCTGATGCTAGAGATGTGACCTATGAAGCCGATCCAGATCGAAAAGCTGTCGAAGACTTTCCGTGGCAAGAAAGGCCGTAGGGTCGAGGCTCTTAAGGGGGTGGACCTGGTCGTGGCTGAGGGAGAAGTGTTCGGCTTTCTTGGGCCCAACGGTGCGGGGAAAAGCACCATGATCAAGACCTTATTGGGGCAGATCGGCCCGACCGGCGGAACAGCCCGACTCTTCGGAAAGCCGACCGGCGCCCCAGAGGCCCGCCTGCGGGTGGGCTATCTGCCGGAGAACCCGGCCTTCTACGATTTTCTGACGGCCCGGGAATACCTTGATCTGGTTGGATGTACTTTTGGCATGACCGCAGCCGCCATCCGCCGGGAATCGGAACGGGTGCTGGAGAAGATGGCCCTTACCGAGGCGGCCCACCGTCCGATCCGCGGCTACAGCAAAGGCATGGTTCAGCGGTTGGGGTTGGCGCAGGCCCTGCTGCACGACCCCGACCTGTTCATTCTCGATGAGCCGATGAGCGGCCTTGATCCGGTCGGTCGTGCCTTGGTCAAGCAGATCATGCTTGACCTGAAGCGGCGGGGTAAAACCATCTTTTTCAGCACTCATGTGATTGCCGATGTGGAGGCGGTTTGCGATCGGGTCGGGATCATCGCTGGCGGAACCTTACAAGCGGTGCACGACGTCGAAAAAGTTTTGCAGAGCGGGATCGAGGGGTATTCGGTCCAGATCAGCGGCTGCCCGGCGAAGATTTTCTCTGACTTCACCTGCACTGATCGGGGCAACAACCGGTTGGAAGTGTCCGTGCCGAGAGAGCGGTATCAGGAATTCATGGAGCGCATGTTTGCCCAGGGAGGGCGGGTGGAATTTATCGAACCGATGCGCCGGAGCCTGGAAGCCCTGTTCCTCGAGATCGTTGGCCGGACGTCATGAAACCTCCCCGCGTTGGCATACAGGCACTTTGCCTTGCTGCTCTGGTTCTGACGCTCTTTTATCCCGCCCTGAACGCTCCCCTTAACCCGATGGACGACCGGGCGATCGTCCAATGGCTCTACAACATGGAAGGGCATGGCGTTTGGGATTTTTTTGCCCACACGACGGGAAATTACTACCGACCGGTCCTGATGGCAACCTACCTGCTCGATATGCGGCTGTGGGGGGCCGAAGCCAGTTTCATGCATCTGGAGAACGTTTTGCTGCATGCGGCAAACGTGTTGCTGGTTTTCCTGTGCGCCCGTATTGTGAGCAGGCGACTCCTGCCCAAGGTGACCTGGCTCCCCTTGCTCGCCGCCCTCCTTTTTGCCATCCATCCGGTCAACACTGAGGCGGTCAACTGGATCGCCGGTCGGAGTGATCTGCTGGCATGTTTCTTCGTCCTTGTTGCTACAAGCCTTCTGCTGTGGGGTATTGCGACCGGCCGGCCGTTCTGTGCCTATCTGTCCATTCTTTCGCTCGCGCCAGGTTTTTTTTCCAAAGAGACGGCGGTTTTCTTCGTCCCCGCTGCATTGGTGATCATCCTTTGTGACAATGGGCCCCTTGGGAACGATAGGTTAAGGTTAATCGAGCGTGTAAAATCCCGGCTGCCGTTTCTCCTCCCTTATCTTGTCCTGCCGCTCTTGTATCTGGTGGTACGGGGTCTGTTTCTGCTTTCACGTGACACAGGTCTCGGCCTGGCTATGCAATTCATCACAAATCGGCACCTGGATCTCGGGGCTATGGTGCAGACTTCCCTAATGGGCCTCGGCTTTTATACCAAGAAGCTCGTGGCCCCATTGCCGCTGAATTTTACCATTTTTCAGGTTCCTGATTATTACTTCTGGGTGGGATTGTTTTTGCTTCCAGTTCTTGGGTGGTTTGTTTGGAGGCGCGATCTGATCAGGGGCTTGTTTCTGGCGAGTTTTTGTCTCGGTTTTTCTGCCATTCTCGCGATGTTGCTGCGGCCCGCCTGGACGCCCGTGGCTGAACGCTACCTTTATATCCCGTCGGCATTTTTCTGTGTGGCAGCGACTATTGCAGGGGCCCGGTTGCTTTCGCGAATCCCTTGTCAGCAGGCCGTGCCGATGGTGTTGGTGATCTTCTTTTCTGCAACAGCTTATGCTACGGTAGATCGAAATCTGGTGTGGCAGGACAACATAAGTCTGTTCGAGGATGCAGTCAGAAAGGCTCCCGATTTTCCCTTCGCCCGATCCGTTCTGGCCGACCTGCTCATCGAGGCGGGAAGAGTGGAGGAGGGCAAAGCCATGATTCGAACCAATGAGGCCCCCGAGGGTTTGCGCAATGCTGATTTCCTTGACCTGAAACGGGCTCAGCTTCTGTTTGCCGAGGGGAGAAACGAGGAGGCAAGAATCCTGATCATCGAAAAGCGCCGCAAGGACAGCCTGCTCTACCACACATTTCAGAAACTTCTGGCCAAGGTGGATTATGCCTTGCTGGGCACTCTGACTGACCAGCAGTTGCAAGAAATTTATGAGGAAATCATTGCGGTCCATCTGGAACTTTATCAAGCCTATCAAGATCCGTTTTACCACTACCGTCTCGGCCAGATTTATCTGCGAAAAGGGGACCGGGAAAGCGCTGCCCGGCATTTCCGCCTTGCTTTTCAAACGGCCCCCGATGGGGCCCATTACAAGGCGGCAGCAGCCAAGCTTGCCGATAAGTTGTCAAAACCATGAACACTTTTGTTTTTATCGAGCTCATAAGACCCTGGCAGTGGCTGAAGAACCTAATGATCTTCTTTCCGCCCCTGCTGAGCGGAGCCATGTTTCATCCCGGTATGGCCAGTCGGGGCATTCTTCCGTTCGTGGTGTTCTGCTGCGCTTCCAGTGCCTCGTATGTTTTTAATGATCTGGCCGACCAGGGCCGAGATGCTCGCCATCCCGAAAAAAAGAATCGTCCGCTCCCCTCCGGAAGAGTGCCTCGGGCAGCGGCTGTAGTTCTGAGCGGGGTTCTGCTGACAATCGCGATCAACCTGGGTTGGCAGATATCTGCCGTTTTCACCGGGCTCGTTGCGGTCTACCTTGTGGTCTCGGTCTGTTACAGCCTGTTTCTCAAGGACTTGCCCATCATCGACATCTTCTGCATTTCGCTGGGATTTGTGCTGCGCCTCTACGGGGGAGGCGCGGCGTTTGACATTTACATCTCCGACTGGCTGTTCCTGACCGTGTTTTTGTTGTCTATTTTCCTGAGCGTGGGCAAGCGTTACAGCGAACGGCGCTACCTCGGCGATGCGGCCGGACGTCACCGGCTCACCCTCGAAGTCTACCCGGACGGTTTCCTGGAGAGTGCCATGTATCTCTCGGGCGCGGCAGTCCTGGTCACTTACGCCATCTATGCCATTTCCACTCCGTTATTGGTCTATACCGTACCTCTTTGCATGTTCGGTCTGCTGCGTTACCTGATGCGCATCAAGTCAGGCCAGAGCGGAGACCCTACCGAGGCCCTGATTAAGGATGTGCCAATTCTGGTGACTGGTATCCTCTGGGTGCTGATGGTGGGCTGGAGTGTCTATCGATGAGCCGTGCCTGCATCCTCCTGGTCAACTGGAACGGCTGGGGGGATACCATCGAGTGCCTTGAGAGCGTCTTTCGGTATGTGCCGGCTGAAACCCGGGTCATCGTTTGCGACAACGACTCAACCGACGGCTCCGTCGAGAAGATTCAAGCCTGGGCTGAAGGCCTCCTGGATGCCCGGGTGCCGGTTGATCACCCGTTGAGGGCCCGCTCGTGGCCACCGGTGGCCAAGCCGATCCGCTGGCGGGCTTATAATCGGCACGCCGCCGAGCAGGGGGGCGAGCCTGACGACGAGGCCCGGCTGGTGTTGATCCGCACCGGCGGCAATCTTGGTTTTGCCGGCGGCAACAACGTCGGCCTGCGCTATTTTCTGGCGCGGGGAGAGACGGACTACGTCTGGCTTTTGAACAACGACACCGTCGTTGCGCCCGGCGCCTTGGAGGCCTTGCTAGAGCGCATGGCGGAACGCCCCGGTGCCGGCATGTGTGGCTCGACCCTGCTGCACTACGAGGCACCGAACCGGGTCCAGGCTCGCGGCGGCGGGTGGTACTGCAAGTGGGTCGGCCTGCCCTGGCACCTTGGCCAACTTGGGAGGGCGGGGGATGGTGTTGATGCCGGCCGGGTGGAGCGCTGGATGAGCTACGTGGTCGGTGCCTCGTTGTTTGTTTCTCGTCCATTTCTAGAGCAGATTGGTCTGATGTGCGAGGATTATTTTCTGTTTTTCGAAGAGACCGACTGGGCTTTGCGGGCCCGGGGCCGTTTCGGGCTGGCTTACGCCCATGGAAGCGTGGTCTATCACAAAATCGGGCAGAGCATCGGCACCAGCAGTCTGCCGCACAGGAAAAGCTATACGTGTGATTTCTACAGCGTGCGAAACCGGCTTGTTTTCACCCGCCGATACTATCCCTATGCCTTGCCCGCTATCTATGTGTCTCTCGCGATGGCCTTTTTGACCAGGGTCTTGTGCGGCAGGTGGACCCGGGCGGCGATGATTTCGCGGCTTCTCCGGGGGGGCGGTAAGGCAGCGGGGCCGGCTGACCGGGGGCAGCAATGAAAGTTACCGTCATCACGGTTAATCTCAACGGCAACCGCTTTCTCGCCGATTCGATCACCAGTGTTTTGGAGCAGGACTGGCGTGATGTCGAACTCGTGATCGTCGATGGCGGCTCGACCGATGGCAGCCTGACCACTATCGAAGAGGCCGCAAGGGGGGATAATCGGGTCCGGTGGATATCCGAACCCGACAAGGGGATTGCCGATGCCATGAACAAGGGAATCTCTTTGGCCAAGGGGACCGTGGTGGGATTCCTTCACAGTGACGACCGCTACCCGGACTCTGGAGCTCTTTCGGTCGTGGTTGAGCAGTTGGAGGCGAACCCCGAGACCGTTTGGCTTACGGGAGGGCTGGACTTGATCGATGAACGGGGAGAGCGATTCCGGAACCTTCCGGTCCGGCGTTTCTCCCGTAAACGGATTTTGCGCGCCAATATCCTGTTCCATCCGGCAACCTTTGTCAGAGTCGAAATACTGCGGGAGTGCAAGTTTGATCCCGGTCTGCGCCTCGCCATGGATTACGACCTCTGGCTGCGCCTGGCCGAATTGGGGGATCCGCTCCTGGTCGACCGATCCCTGGCCTGTTTCCGGGTTCACGAGGAGAGCCTCTCCATTCGTGGGGCAGAGGCGGCCCTCGCCGAGGAATTTGCCATCCGGCGCCGCTTCCTGGGCAAACGCGGGAAGACGGTCCTGCCTTTTTACCTCCCGTACCTTGCTCAGCGGATAACCAACAGATTTTTCATGCGAGGGCTGAGAAAGGCCAGTTCCTGCAGGTGAGCGGAAATGCCTAAAGTCAGCGTGGTCATCCCCTGTTACAACCAGGGCCGCTATCTCGATGAAGCGGTCAGTTCGGTGCTGGGACAGAGTTTCACTGATTTTGAAACTCTAATCGTAAACGACGGCTCGAACGACCCTGAAACCTGCAGCCTTTTGGCCAGTTATGGCCGACCGAAGACGCGGGTCATCCATACAGAAAATGGTGGAGTCTCCGCTGCACGCAACCGAGGAATCAACGAAGCGGGTGGGGAATATATTCTCCCGCTCGATGCGGACGATAGGATAGCCCCGTCCTATTTGGAACAGGCCGTTACCATTTTGGACCGCTGTCCGGCAGTGGGGATCGTTTATGGAGAGGCAGAATTTTTCGGAGCCAGGTCGGGGCCGATGTCGCTGCCGAGTTACTCGCCATTTTGCATTTTATGGGAAAACAGCATTTTTTCTGCCGCAGTTTTCCGGAAAGAAGGCTGGCAGAGAGCCGGTGGATATCGTCCGGTCATGCGGCAGGGGTGGGAAGACTGGGATTTCTGGCTGACGATGACGGAACTTGGGCTCGGAGTTGTTCGGCTTCCGGAGGTGGTGCTTCAATACCGGATTAGGCCCAACTCGCGAGACCGGGCACTCCGGCTTCACAGAAAATGTTTGCTGCTGGCGGCCATGATTGCTCATCATCCAAAGCTCTATTTGCGAAACGGCGGATTAGGGCTTGCGAAGCTGGTCGGCAGACGTTTGTGGCCATCAAAGCCAGGCCCGTTTTGACGTTTATGGGAGACGGCCCCAATATTGCAGAGAACCAGAGTGTCCCCTTGTTGGATTCTCTTTTTAAACCAACCGCCATCTGCAAATTGCCGGCCGGGCCCTGCTGAATGGAATCGATGTATGGACCGGGAACTTCGAGAAACCGTTTATTCCCCTGCGTCGCAAATCCTGAACCCCAGGGCTTTGTTGCGCGGCATGATTGTTGATCTAAGGACCTGCCGCTTTCTGGCTTGGCGCCTCTTCGTGCGCAATATCTCTGCTCAACACCGGCAGACTATGCTCGGGTATATCTGGCTGCTGCTGCCGCCGCTTGTCACTACCGCCATGTGGGTATTCCTCAATTCTCAGAATATCCTTAATGTCGCGGAGACAGACATCCCTTATCCTGCCTTCGTCCTTACCGGGACAATCCTGTGGCAGGGGTTTGTCGATGCCCTCAATAGTCCGTTGCAGATGATGCAGGAGGCGAGGGCAATGTTGTCCAGAGTGAACTTGCCGCATGAGGCTTTGTTTCTAGCCGGGCTCGGGAGCGTTCTTTTTAACTTTACTATTCGCCTAAGCCTGCTTTTAGTCGTTTTCCTCTGGTATGAGCTGCCGCTTTCTGCGTCTCTTTTACTAGCTCCTCTTGGCATCGCCGCTTTAATTGGGTTCGGTTTTATGCTCGGATTGTTGATGATGCCGTTAGGTCTTCTTTATGGGGACGTTCAACGCATGATCACCGTTGTCATAGGACTCTGGTTTTTTGTCACACCGATTATTTACCCGCCCCCCTCCTCTTGGCCAGCTTCAATTGTGGCAAAATTCAACCCGGTTAGCCCGCTTATAGTAACCACTCGTCAGTGGATCGTTGGTGCAGAAACCACCCAAATTAGTAGTTTCATTTTTGTGGCCGTTGTTTCTTTGGCATTCATGTTTTTCGGGTGGGGGGCTAGTCGTCTCGCCATGCCCCACTTGATTGAGCGGATTGGCTCTTAGGGGGATTGCCGGATGTCACAGGAAACACTGGTCAAAGTCGATAACCTGTCGAAGAAATTCTGCCATGATCTAAAAAAATCACTCTGGTATGGAGTGAAGGATATTGCCAGTGAACTCACTGGAAAGGGGGATGCCAGGGATGAACTTCGACCAGGCGAATTCTGGTCATTGAAGGATGTCTCATTTGAATTAAAGCGAGGTGAATGCCTGGGGTTGATCGGACCCAATGGCGCCGGGAAGAGTACTCTGCTGAAAATGCTTAATGGCCTGATCAAGCCAGACAAGGGGCGGATTTCGATTCATGGCAGGGTCGGGGCGTTGATTGAGTTGGGGGCGGGGTTCAATCCCATTCTTACTGGACGGGAAAATATATACGTTAACGGGGCGGTACTGGGGTTATCCAAGCAGGAAATAGAGCATAAGTTTGAGAGCATTGTCGAGTTCTCAGAAATAGGTGAATTTTTGGATACACCCGTTCAAAATTATAGTTCAGGAATGAAAGTCAGGCTAGGCTTTGCAGTTGCTTCTCATATGGAGCCGGAAGTCCTTATCATTGATGAGGTGTTGGCTGTTGGGGATATCGGATTTCGGTCCAAATGTTATTCAAAATTGGCAGACTTAGTTGAAAAGTGCGCTGTTATATTTGTTTCTCACCAGATGTATTTTGTAAACCGATTGAGTAGCTCTGCTCTTTTGCTGAACCGTGGCGAAAAGATTTTTCATGGGTCCACAACATCAGCAATTGCAAAGTATAACGCCCTATTCGAGCATGGCAAAAAATTGGTTGGAGAAGACAAAGAGACATATGTAGACAATCTAAGTTTGCTTGATCATAAAAATGATGCGTGTGATAATTACAGATGGCTTGACCGTTTTGTGGTAGAATTCGATCTGGTTGTGGCTCAAAAGTACGAAGAAGTTTATTTGTCAGTAACTTTTATGGGACAAGATGGTTCGCTGGCGGCACAGTGTCATTCTTTATACAATAATGTGAGGATTGAAAATTCCAGCAGGTGCAACCGCGTTCGTTTGGAAATAGATAATTTGAATTTAAACCCAGGGGTTTACTATCTCAATATGATTGTATATGACAAGACTAACAACCGACAGCTGTTTTGGTTGTATGCAGGCAAGAAGTTTGAGGTAGTCGGGAATTTTTGTGGCGGGGCTTCAGTCCAGTTGATGGGAAGTTGGCAGGTGACTGATCGTGGGTGGTGACCGATGACTAACCATGATCTGAATCCCGAATGCCCCTTTTGCATGGGAGGGGCTGTCCCTGTTTACAAAATGGGAGATTACGCCGTCTGCAAGTGTGAAACCTGCGGTACCGGTCAGGGTTCTCCGATGCCGGGTGAAGCCGAGTTGCAGGAATTCTACAAGGGGTTCCTTTTCGGTGCTGACGTTAGAAATTTGGAGATCATCTTAGAGAGTGCCCCGCGCCTTTTTTCTCTGCTCGGCTTTTCGAAGAACGATGGCATGAAAATGCTGGATGTCGGTGGCGGCGATTTTTTCGCAAAAGCATTTGAAGAGTCCGGTTATGGTGAGAGCACCTATATTGACATGGACAGTGAGGCCTGTGTCTTTGCAAGAGAGAAGGTCGGATTGAAGACTGTCTTGAACCAGGACGCTGCTATGCTGGACGCTGGGGATGGCAAATACGACTTTATAATGTGCCGGCATCTTACTGAACACATGGTTGATCCCGCCGGATTTATCCTGAAGCTGACCGAGATTCTGGCAGAGGGGGGAACGCTTCTGATCATCTGTCCGAACGGCGACTCTTTAGAATATCTCGCCTACCCGAACTCCAATCTGAACAGCCGGGTTGAGAAAATTTGCGCGGCTAGCCATCTTTCCAGGATTAAGGTTGTGGCAAAGCTTTTGTTCGGAGAGATGCTGCACGGGATCGATCCGCCGCGACATCTCTGGGCCGTTTCCCGAAAAGGGATACGTCGGTTCCTTGCTGACAAAAATATTAAAGCAGACATTACAACCTCTCCCCTGACTGACTCTGCCTATTCACCGTATTATTCACCCAAGACGCTCTCCCAGAAAATCTGGGCATTTTTCGGGGATATGGTTACTCAAGGATAGCCGGGGGTACCCATTTGTCGGTTGTAATCAGGAAATCCTGGAAGGCAGAACATAAGCATGTCGCCTGAGGTCTCTCCCCTGAACATCAGCGAAATCGTAAACCACAACCTCTGTATCGGTTGTGGTCTCTGTTCGGTCGCCTGCCATGAATCGGCCATTACGATGGCCTGGCAAGCGCGCCGGACCTGGCAGCCAGAAATCGATGCTGGCGGGTGCACTCATTGTGGCCGTTGCCGCCAGGTGTGCCCCCATAGCCCTCAATGCATCGGAGAATACGCCGCTGCGGCAGAGGCCCAAGGGGAGAGGTTCGGGCTGCCGCAGGATGGAACATTTTTCATCGCTTACGATAAGGATGAATCCAGAAGAATCCGTTCCGCTTCCGGAGGCGTGACAAGTGCTCTGCTGGAACACCTTCTCGTCTCCGGCGCCGTCGATGGGGTCCTTGCCTCCCTGCCGTTGGAGAGGGCGGTGGGTGAGCCCCATTTCCAGATGCAGATTTTCCGCTCGGTCGAGGATCTCGACCGGGGGCGAAGTTCACATTATCACCCTTTGTGTTATGACCAGGTACTTGGCGAGCTGCGGGAAAGCGATGGCGTTTTCGCGGTCGTGGGTGTGCCTTGCGTGCTGCGGGGGATCGTCCGTCTCCCCACGGAGCTGCAGGATAAAATCAGGTACAAGGTCTGCCTAGTCTGCAGTCACAACGTCACCGGGGCTTTTTCTGACTGTCTTGCCGGCAAGGAGGGCGTCGAGAGGGGTGTCCCCTGGCGGGTCGATCTGCGTGACAAGGTGGGGATACCGGATGCCAACAATTTCAACAACCTGTTCGAACTGCCTGGCCGTGAGATAAGAAGGAACCGGTTTGCAACGGCCTTTACGGAGATGTGGCGCAACTATTACTTCGCGCAGGAGTGTTGTTTTTATTGTCCCGATTTTTTTGGGGCCGACGCGGATCTGTCAGTAAAAGACGCCTGGGGCCGTTTAAGCACAGATCCTTTGGGGACCTCTCTTTTGATCGTTCGCAACTCGACTCTTGCCGCTCGACTGCAGGAGCTGCGAGATCATGGCAGGCTCTATCTTGAGGACTGCGATGCGGAGGAGGTCCTTGACTCCCAAAGGGCTACCGCAGTCTTCAAGCAGGTGGAAATCCGGGATCGTCTCCCCTGGAAAAATATCATTCGGCAGGAATTGCATAAGCGCGCCCTCGCTTCAGGCAGGAGGCGCTGGACAAGCCTGGCCTCATGGGAATACGCTCGATTGCGTGCGCTCATGCATCTGTCCGGCTTTCTTTATCGGCGCCGCGGAGATATCCCCGTAGGGAGACTTATTTATCTCAGCAACCTCCCTGGGAAAATTCGAAGGGCCTGTGGTGTCGTGGTGCGTGCTCCACAAAACCTGCTCTCGCAATTGTGGCGCCGCATTCTGGCTCCACCGCTGCGAGCGGGTGGGCGATTTTTCGGAGTCCTTTCCAGAGAGAGAGCGATTGACCCAAAGAGCCCCCGTGTTTTGATCGCCGGTGGCTATGGTTATGGGAACGTGGGGGATGAGGCCCAACTAGCAGCCAATTTGCAGCACTGGAAAAAAGCCGTTCCTGGTTGCCGGCTTACGGTTTTATCGCCTTTTCCCCGCTATACCGAAAGGGTGCATTCGGGGGTGCGAACTGAACTGGCTACCCGGATCTCAATATTTGGCAAAGGGGATCAGCAGTATTACGGGAGTGAACCTCTGTTTAAAAGAAGGTTTTTCCCGGTTGCGGTGCTATGTCTTTTTAACGCCTTTCTCATTCGTGCCGGACTGCCGGTTGTCGGCCTGACCCCCAGGCAGGCCAGACTGTTGGACGAGCTGAATTCCTCGGATTTGCTGTTCCTTTCTGGCGGGGGATATTTGACCGGACCGACCCTGACCAGGCTCTGGGAAAACATGCTGTTGATCCGGTTGGCCCATGCTCTGGGAGTTCAGGTGGTGATGTCCGGGCAGACCGTCGGGATTTTTCACGACCCCATTAGCCGTGCCTTGGCCAAGTGGGGACTCAAGCATGCAGATCTGATCTATCTGCGGGACCATACGGATTCACCACGGGACCTGGCTGCCATTGGCATTCCTGCAGCCAAGATCAACTGTACTTTTGACGATGCCCTGTTTTTCGAACCCGCTCCGGAAGATGTGGTGTTGTCTTATCTTGAACAGTCTGGAGCTGATCCGAAAATCCCCTATATTGCAGTGAATTGCCACTACTGGGGACAATCTCCTGCGCTCTCTAGGGCGGTCATCGCCGAACTTGCCAAGGCTCTTGATCAGGTGCTCGAGGAGAGAAAGCTTCAGGTTGTTTTTGTCCCCATGCATCATTCTGACGAGGCGGCTATTTCCGAAGTGATGAAGAATATGCAACAGCCATCCTTTTTCCCGAAGCACGATTATGAGCCATCTGTGGCTGTTGGGTTGGTCCAGAATGCCACTTTGTGCCTTACTCTGAAACACCATCCGATCGTTTTTGCGATGGCGGCTGGCGTGCCTGTTGTTTCGGTGGTGTTTGATGATTATTATTGGCATAAAAATCTTGGAGCACTGAATATTTTCAATCAGAAAGACTGCTTGATCGACGGCAGAGAACGCCGTGATCTAGCAGGAAATATAAAAAACAAACTCAATGATGCTTATTTGCGAAGAAAAGAAATTTCAAAGAATATGGATGAAATTAATGGAAGGTTGAAGAAAAGATCTGGTGAAGCAATACATGTTTGGATAAATAATATAAACAGGGCGTATGGAAAATAGATATTGTTTAAAATGGTGGTTTCATTAAGTGGTGAAATAAAAAGATTTTCAAAGTTTCTCGAAAATCCGGCAAGAAACTTCTGGATGATTGGGTGAACCCGGATGAAAAATATTTTAATTTTAAATTGTAGCACTTTGTCAAATAATGATATCTCGCTTTGGAACCAAATTCATCTGAGTCACAGGGAAAATTGTAATTTCATTTTTTTTACAACAACCACGTCTGAAGAAATTAATTTCGAAAATCAGATAAAGGTCGATTACGATAAGATTGTTTTTGAGTTAGATGAACATGTTGTTTCATCCGAGTTGAAATCGATAATTACAGAAATATCTGAGTGCGACAAGATTTGGGAACATTTTGACGCCAAACATTCCGCTAAAGTCTCTTATTCATGGTATGTTTTTTGGCTGATTGTCCTGAATCTTTACAAGCCTGCTTCTGTTTTTATCTGGAACGGATACCATATCCCAGAACGTTCCTTGGCGAAAGTTTCTGATGCCCTTGGGATTCAGAAGTATTTTGTCGAGAGGGGGCCATTTGCGGGCACCTATGCTTTTGATTCTGAGGGCATAAATTATGGTTCAACCCTGGTCAGCAATTTCGAGCAATTGCAAATTATCCAACAGCAACAAAAGGTCGAGGACTTTAAACGTGCCTACCTGGCAGGGGGGATAAGCAACTGGCAGCAGCCTTCCGAGAGAGTCAAGTCCGAATTTTTTGAAAATTACGGAATTCCTGAAAACAAACTTGTTATCTTTTTTCCTTCCCAGGTTGGCAGAGATTCAAATTCCAAAGTTTTTTCACCTCTGTACAATTCTGTTTTTGAAGCCTATGAAGACCTCTTGCGATCCTTTTCACGTCATGCGGATAACGTTTTTTTTCTTGCCAAGAAGCATCCCATGCAGGAAGACTCTTTGCAGTTCGAGAAGCGTAAGCTCAGCTTTGGTTGCTGGGTAGAGGACGCTCATATTTTCGACTGCATCCGTTATGCAGATGCGATAGTGTCAATTAATTCCTCTGCTGCTGTTGAGGCTGCACTGATTGGAAAGCCGGTTCTTCTGCTCGGACAGTCTATCCTCGAAAAGAATAAGGGGATTTTTCATTTGAGGTCAAAGGACCGTCTCGATTGCTTTGTTGACCAGCTTATAGAAGCGGCGACCGAGAACAAGGGTACTATCGATTACGAATTCTTTAGCGCTCTACTGTTCGAATATCTTTATTCGCCTCTTGATTCATATGCAAAAATGGGAGTGCGTGGGATTGATCGGTTGTCGGTAAATTGGAAAACCGATAATAACGGTTTGGCGTCATCTCCTGTGTTCGATTTGCATTTTATTAATGGCATTATACCAAGGAACGGGCTATCTGAGAAGTCTTCAGATAGAGATATAGGTCATTCGCGAATAGTCCAGAGTGTGGCTTCACGCATTCTCAATTTTTTGCGTTCTGTGTAGCTGGAAGTATTTATTGATGAGAAAAGTACTTTTTATTAGTCACTCTGCAGGCAGGACTGGTGCACCTATTATGCTCCTCAACTTTCTCAGGTGGCTAAAGGAAAACGCCGATGTTCCTTTTGAAATCCTACTCTGCGATTCTGGGCCATTGCTTCCGGATTTTGAAGCTTTGGCGCCAACGCAGCTTTTATGTCCAAATGCTGAAAACGCCTCCTTTTCACTGGGCTCAAGGGCGCGGCAAATCTTTAAAAGATTGTTCAATTCAATAAATGAAGAGACTTTTTTAAGTGAAGGGCATGAGGAACGTCTCATTTCATATTATAAAAAGGCCGGTATTCACATTATCTATTCGAATACGGTGACCAACGGAGATGTCCTTGAAATGTTTTCAACTCTGAATTGTCATATTATTTCGCATATTCATGAGCTGGACTATTGGATAAGTCGGTCTGGAGAAGCTAATTTTGAGAAGGTTAAATTGCACAGTGATCGAATTATTGCGGCCTCAAACGCTGTAAAAATGAATCTTGTTAACAAATGGGGTCTGGCTGCAGACAATATTGACGTCGTGCATAGTTTTGTGCCACTTGGCTTTTCAAAGGCTTCTTCAAAGAATGTTCGTGACTCACTCGGACTTCCGGAAAATTCCTGCCTGGTTGTCGGTTCCGGATATGAAACCTGGCGAAAAGGGAAAGATATTTTCGTGCAATTGGCTGGTCGAGTTCGTAGCGTATTGCCGGCGATCCCGATTCATTTTCTCTGGATCGGCGGTTGGGAGAGTGTTGATGATCGATCGAGAATAGAAACTGAAATACTGGAGTTGGGCCTGAAGGGCCTCGTTCATTTCATTGGCGAGGTTGATAACCCCTTGGACTACTTTGTCGCATGTGATGTTTTTGCAATGGTGTCCCGAGAGGATCCCTTCCCTCTGGTCGCCCTTGAGGCAGCTTTATGCAATAAACCGGTGGTCTGTTTTGCTCAGGCGGGGGGAATGCCGGAATTTGTCGAAGACGATGCCGGTTTTGTTGTTCCGTTTCTGGATGTCGATGCTATGGCGGCCAGGATTGTTGATTTGATTAGCGATGAAAATACAAGGGTAAGGCTTGGACGTTGTGCCGGGCAAAAGGTTCAAGGCTTGTATAGTCTAGAGCGAGGCGGGCGGAAAATCCTGCAGGTCCTCAAGGGGTTCGGTTGTTGATTTGAGATCAATTTGAACTTGAGTCACCCAGAACAGAAGAGTTGATATGAGACCCATCTGCTTCTATCTCCCACAATTTCACCCGATTCCAGAAAATGATCGCTGGTGGGGAAAGGGTTTTACTGAATGGACGAACGTTAGAAAGTCTCGGCCACGATTCCCGGGGCATTATCAACCGCATATTCCGTCACAGTTGGGATACTACGACCTTCGCGATGCCGACATCAAGGAAAGCCAGGCCGCTCTGGCCAGAAAGTTCGGGATCTATGGTTTTTGCTATTACCATTATTGGTTCAATAGCAAGCGCCTCCTGGAGACGCCGATTAGTCAAGTTCTGGAAACGGGTCAGCCAGATTTTCCTTTTTGTCTCTGTTGGGCCAACGAAAACTGGACAAGAAGATGGGACGGGGGCGACAAGGATATTCTTATTGCTCAAAAATATAACCACGATGATGATAGTCAACTGATAAAGAGTCTGGTTTCGGCATTTCGGGATGAACGTTACATCCGGGTCAATGGAAAGCCATTATTCATTGTTTATAGTAGTGATCTGTTGCCCGACCCTAAAAGAACCACCGAAGTTTGGCGCACTGAAATGCATAAGGCAGGAATTGGTGATCTCTATTTAGCTCGGGTTGAAAAGCAATTGCTTGGTAATGAGCCGAATCCTCTTGATTATGGTTTTGATGCTGCGATTGAATTTGCTCCAAACTGGGGGAGTCTTGGTCCTGCTGTGAATAAAATGGATATGCCGGCCTTGCTGAGTGAAGACGCGGCTTTTACTGCCTATGACTATGAGAAATGCATGTATGAAATGCTCGGGCGGGAAAAGCCCGACTACAAACTGTTCAGAGGGGTTTTTCCTTCATGGGATAACTCGGCAAGGCGTTCAACGGGCCCGACAGTTTTTCTCGGTTCCTCTCCGGAAAAATATGCCTTCTGGCTGTCTCAGGTTGCCCGCTATACTCTGGAGGTTTTCGAGGGTGACGAACGGTTGATTTTTGTGAATGCCTGGAACGAGTGGGCAGAGGGATGCCACCTCGAGCCTGATGAAAAGAATGGACTGCAATACCTTGAGGCAACCCAAAATGCTTTAAAAGTCGCCAATCGATTTCAGGAGATTCTGCTCTCATTGAGATTGGACGGTGATGCGGGAGGCTTTCCCTTTCAGCAGTGGTATGAAAACGTAGCGAGGGTTGTGCCGGGTCAAATTGCTGATGAGCGAGAATTTTTCCAAAAATATCAAAATTTTATCGAGTACCAGGTGAGCGCTCTGTTGAATTCTGAAACAACGGAATCATTAGAGAGGCGGTTAAGGGAAAAGGAAAGGCAAGTAGCCGATATGAAGGCAACCTTAAGTTGGACATTGACTGAACCAATAAGAAAATTGGGAAATTTTTTATCCGGCCGGAGCTAGTAAGTTGTGGTTGTAGATATGAATGATTGTTTCGTGTCAATATGTATACCGGCTTATAAAGAGGTCGATCTGTTAGAACGGGCGATTAAGAGTTGTCTGCACCAAACATTTGAAAACTTCGAAATTATCGTGTCTGATGATACCCAGGATGATTCAATATGCAAGTTTGTCAAAAAAGTATCCGAGCATGACTTTCGAGTAAAATATTTCAGGAATCCAGGGCCTCACGGGGCTGCAGCAAACTCAAACTATGCAGTGAATATGGCAAAAGGGGAATGGATCAAGTTTTTGTATCAGGACGATGAATTTACCCAAACAACTTCTCTCGAGAATTTTGTTCAAAAAACACACCAGGCAGATTTTATTTTTTCTTCCTGTTACCAAGTTAAGTCCGATTCAAAAACTATTCATTCGATAAAAGGGGAAGTTTACGAGAAAATAAAAACCAACCCTGTTCAAGAGTTGATTGAGTCGGGCAATGTCATTGGTGCTCCAAGTGTAACGATGATAAAAAAAAATATATATCAACCCTTTGAGGAGGATATGGTTTGGAAGTTCGATCTTTTTATGTATTTGAAATTTATGGTTGCTGGAACATCCTTTTACTACATAGAAGATCCGCAAGTCAACATCCACGAACATGGAAATCAACTTACATGTCGGGTTGGTAGAAGTTCCGAAATAAACTATAGAGAGTCATTGAGGATTCTTTTGTTTTTAATGGGCCATTTTCGTTATTCAGTCTTTTCATTGGGTAAAGTCTTTCGTTTGATAAAAACCTACCATTTTCCGTGGCTGCCCATTTAAGGATTGGTGTTCGCGTTTTGCATGTCTTGACTCCAGGTTGTCTATGATTATTGTCAAGCTGATGGGCGGGCTCGGGAACCAAATGTTCCAGTATGCTACTGCACGCCGTCTGGCGCTGCAGCACAATAGTGAGCTGGTCCTTGACGGTTCCTATTTTGCTCAGTGCCCATCCGGAGATACGCCCCGTCAGTATGAGCTTCATCATTTATCACTTAACGCCCGCTTTGCGAAACCGATTGAAACTGCAGAGCTGAGCGGGTTATATAAAAACCAATGGCAGAAAACTGTAGTCAGGTTTCGTCGTTTCGCCGGGCTGGCTTGTCCCGCTCCTTATCTGTATCAGGAATTGAATGGCGGCTACCTTCCTGAGGTATTGACTCTGCCGGACAATGTCTACCTTTCCGGCTATTGGCAGTCGGAGCGCTATTTTTTCGATATTGCCGAGACGATTCGGAAAGAATTCGAGGTTAAATCGGCCTTGCAGAATGAGAACCTCGAGCTGGCTCGCCAGATTGAAGCTATTGAATCAGTTGCGGTGCATTATCGGCGAGGAGATTACATATCCAATCCAAAAACTGCTGACTACCATGGTGTCCTTTCGCCAGGATATTACCAGCGAGCGGTTGAGCTACTCTGTGAGCAGGTCCATAATCCCCATCTTTTCATCTTTTCTGATGATCCCGAGTGGGTGAAGGAGAGTGTAACGTTCCCCCTTCCGACCCAAGTTGTCGATCACAACCCTCCAGAAAGGGCTTGCGAAGATCTGAGGCTGATGAGTCACTGCAAACACGCCATTATTGCCAACAGTTCGTTTAGTTGGTGGGGGGCTTGGTTGAATCGGAATCCAGAGAAAGTCGTTATCGCGCCACAGCGTTGGGCCAATGTTCCAAGGTCAGACCTGGCGGACTTATTGCCAGCAGCTTGGCAGCGGGTGGATGCCTAGCATGGGCGCAGTGACACCGCAATTGACGGTATTGATGCCGGTAAAGAATGGTTCGGGTTTTCTGCGTCCGGCGATACAGAGTGTCCTTAAACAGACTTTTGTCGATTTTGAACTTCTTGTCATTGATGATGCATCAACTGATGACAGCGTAGCGATCATCCGCTCCTTTGCCGATCCAAGGATCAGGCTGATTCACAATAAAATTAACCTTGGCGTTGCCTGTAGTTTGAACAAGGGAATTGAGCTGGCACGTGGTGATTTTATTGCGAGAATGGATGCCGATGACATCTGTCTTCCGGATCGTTTTCAAAAGCAGATGGGGCGGTTTTCAGGCTCTCCAGAAGCAGCTGTTGTTGCCACCTGGGTGACTTTGATTGATTCGGCGGGAGAGGATGTCGGTATTTGGGATTGCGATCGTTCTGCATCGACCTGCGATGAAATCTACCGGCATCTGCCGCGGCTCAACTGCCTGGCTCATCCGTCGGTTATGATGCGTAAAGAGGTTATCGATCGCTACAGCTATCGGGATACAAGGATACATTCGGAAGATTATGACCTCTGGCTGCGGCTGGCTGCAGACAATGTGAGGATCGAGAAGGTTGAAGAGCCTTTGCTCAAATACCGGGTGCATTCCGGTTCAGTGACTTCTTTAAGCAATGTTGACTCTTACGGGCTGAAGGATATCCGTGCCAAGGCCAGTTATCTGCGTTACCGCCTTTGCCAACTTAAGCGGCTGAATCGGTTCGATTTGCAGGTTGCGGGGTGTTTGATGCAGGATGTTGGCAAGTTGGTCATTGCAAAATTCCAGCTCAGACTGCGTTCCCTGGCGAGGAAATTGCTGCTGGCGGTGGGTCGTTTCTGCAGCGTGGTGTCCAGGCAGCCGGAGCCGCGGCTGTTTTTCTTTTTCCCCTTCTACCACACCGGCGGCGCAGAGCAGGTGCATGCCGATATCGTTGCCGCTGTCGCGGAACAAAAGCCGTGGGTGATTTTTACCAATCGCTCGAAAGGGAGCCACTTCAAGGAACGGTTCCGCAAGAGCGGACACCTGTTGGAACCTTGTCCATGGTTGGAAAACGCCGTTACCCGGATTATTTGCCTCGGTTATTTTGCAGCCCTGATCAATCGCAAGGAAAATGCCAGGGTTTTGGGGGCGAATACTCTCCTTTTTTACGAGTTGTTGCCATATCTTGATGACCATGTTCAATGTATCGACCTGATTCACGCCTTTGGTGGCGGTCTGGAAGAGGTCAGCCTGCCCCATGTTGCCAGGTTGGACCGTCGCGTGGTGATCAATCGCAAAACCCTCGCTGATCTTAAAGAACAGTATGCTGCGAACGGCATTGGGCAAACGAGCCTGGAGAGAATCTCACTTATCGAGAATGCCGTCGTGATCCCGGCCGATTTCCAGAGGAAAAAAAGGGGAGAGCGCCTCAAGGTGCTTTATGTCGGGCGTGGGAGCGTCGAAAAGAGGGTGCATCTGGTTGGAGAGATGGTAAAGATTTGCCGGGCACGTGAGCTTTCCGTCGACTTCACCCTTGTTGGAGATGTCGTCGATTCGATGTCTTTTCCCTGTCGAGATTACTGCACAATGGTCGGGGAGGTGACCGACGCCTCTGAGTTGGAGAGGTACTATCGGGAGCATGACCTGCTTCTTGTGACCTCCCGCAGCGAAGGTTTTCCGCTGGCGATCATGGAAGCGATGGCCCATGGGGTCGTGCCGGCCAGCACGGATGTCGGCGGCATCTCCACCCATGTAGTCGACGGCGTCACCGGTTTTCTGATCCCCGGCGGCGAAGCGGAGGAGGAGATCACGGACTTGTTTGTTGACCTGTTGTCCCGCCTGGCGCATGATCGGTTCACGCTTGAGGAAATGTCCGGGCAGGCTTATCGCCATGCGCTGGAGCATTTCGGTTTTGACCGGTTCAATCGGGCCTATCGGCAGCTGCTGGTTGACAGCCAGGACCAGGAGATGGGATGAAAAAGGTCATCTCGGTCATTGTCTGCACCTACAACCGGTCCCGCCTGCTGAGCTCCTGTCTGGAGTCGTTGACAGCGCAGACGCTTGACCGGGAGAAGTACGAAGTTCTGGTCATCGACAATAACTCCACCGACGCGACCCTTCAGGTTGCAACCGAATATGCCGCGAAAAATTCTCACTTCACGGTTGTTGCCGAGCCAACACAGGGCCTGAGCCATGCGCGGAATCGGGGATGGAAAGAAGCCGCCGGGCAATTTGTCGCCTATATTGACGACGATGCCAAGGCCCACCCGGACTGGCTTGCGCAAATGCATGCATTTATTGAGCGCAACCCGCACGTGGAGGCTTTCGGTGGTCCCTTCGAGGCCTTTTTTGAAGCTGAACTGCCACAATGGTTCCCTCCCGAATATGGCAGATGGTCTTTAGGCGACCGGGAGCGGCCGATTAGGGTGGGTGAAGAGTTCATCAATGGAACCAACATGGTGTTCCGCAAGGGCCTTCTGGAGTCTTTAGGTGGCTTCAAGGTTACCCTCGGGATGACCGGGAGGCGGCTCTCCTATGGTGAAGAGACCCGGCTGTTGGTGGATCTTGCCGAACGCGGCATCCCCGTTTATTACCTGCCCGGTATGCAGGTGGCGCACCTGGTGGCGCATTACAAAGCAAATCTTGGATGGCTTCTGATGTCCGCTTACGCGAGTGGCCGGTGTTCTGCAGAGACTTTGAATAAGCAGCGCACATTAGGCGCACATTGTTTTGGCCTCTGTGTTGGAGCGGCAAAAATGATGGTAGGCCTTCTTGGCGCAGGAAGAATGCCTTTTCGGAGGAGGCTGTATTATGCCCTGAGCGGTTTCTGTGGTGAGCTTGGGGCATTTGCAGGATATGTTGCTGCCCGAGGGCGCTTGCGCGATTGAGGCTAGACGAGAGTGGCTGTTGGTTACAAAGGTTTTTATCGGGGTCTGTGTCCGTAGTCTGGTGAAAGCACTTTGATCGCTTTTGCGAAGGCAATGTAGATTTTGAACTTAATCATTGTCGGCTTATTTATATTGATTGTTTACTGAGTTATGTGTTTTTCTCTTAAAAAAATGGCCTCTTCCGCAGAATCTGTG
>NPID01000362.1_pt2 | contig 24230 bp, 23 predicted proteins | sample 8637491 | NCBI WGS metagenome assembly NPID01 (sample SAMN07420843, study PRJNA396082) | bioreactor metagenome | isolation source: sample BA6 brine-fed electro-methanogenic bioreactor BA | place: Japan: Kochi | collected 2016-06-14 | reverse complement strand
CAGGGCGGCACCCGGCGCGGCGCCAACATGGGCATCATGCGGGTCGACCATCCCGACATCATGGATTTCATCATGGCCAAGCGCGATCAGACCGTGCTGACCAATTTCAACATCTCCGTCGGCCTCACCGAGGCCTTTATGGAGGCCGTCGAGACGGACGGCGAGTACGACATCGTCAATCCGCGCGACGGCCGGGTCGTGAAAAAGCTGGCCGCCCGCAAGGTCTTCGAGCACATCGTCGACCTGGCCTGGACCAACGGCGAACCGGGGATCATCTTCCTCGACCGCCTCAACCGCGACAATCCCACCCCCCACGTCGGCGAGATCGAAGCCACCAATCCCTGCGGCGAGCAGCCCCTGCTTCCCTACGAGTCGTGCAACCTCGGCTCGATCAACCTGGTCAAACTGGTCACCGAAGACGGCCAGGTCGACTGGGAGAAACTCGGCGAGATCGTGCATCTTTCGGCCCGCTTCCTCGACAACGTCATCGAGGTCAACAACTACCCGATCCCCGAAATCGACGAAATGACCCGCGCCAACCGCAAGGTCGGCCTCGGCGTCATGGGCTGGGCCGACATGCTGATTCTGCTCGGCATCCCCTACAACAGCAAAGAAGCCGTCGAGCTGGGCGAGAAGCTCATGAAGTTCATCACCGATGAGGCCCGCCAGGCCTCCCGCGACCTGGCCGCCGAACGCGGCGCTTTCCCCAATTACAAGGGAAGCGTCTTCGACAAAAAAGGCGCCAGGCCGGTGCGCAACGCCACCAGCACCACCATCGCCCCCACCGGCACCATCTCGATCATCGCCAACACCTCCAGCGGCATCGAACCCCTGTTTGCCGTCTCCTACGTGCGCCAGGTGCTCGACAATGACGTGCTGGTCGAAGTCCATCCCCTGTTCGAGCAGATCGCCAAAGAGCGCGGCTTCTATTCCACCGAACTGATGAAGCAGATCGCCGAGCATGGCACCGTTCAGGGCATCAAGGAGATCCCCGAAGACGTGCGGCGCATCTTCGTCACCGCCCACGACATCACCCCCGAGGATCACATCCGGATGCAGGCGGCCTTTCAGAACCACACCGACAATGCCGTGTCAAAAACGGTCAACTTCGGCAACACCGCCACCCGCGAAGACGTCTCCACCGTTTACCGCCTGGCTTACAAGCAGGGCTGCAAGGGGGTGACCATCTACCGCGACGGCTCCCGCGATATGCAGGTGCTTTCGGTCGCCAAAAAGGAAGAAAAGCCCCAGGCCGCTGTGCCGATAGAATCCAGCAAACAGCGCCGCAAGCGTGAGCGCCCCCGGGCGCTGCGTGGCGCCACCTACCAGATGGAAACCGGCTGCGGGCCGCTTTACGTCACCATCAACGAAGACACCTCGGGCCTCTTCGAGCTATTCACCACCATGGGCAAGGCCGGCGGCTGCGCCGCCTCCCAATGCGAAGCCATCGGCCGCCTCGTCTCCCTGGCCTGGCGTTCGGGCGTCCAGGCCCGTCAGGCGGTGAAGCAGATGATCGGCATCACCTGCCACAAACCCGCCGGCTTCGGTGAAAACCGGGTCACCTCCTGCGCCGATGCCGTCGCCAAGGCCATCCAGCTGCACATGCTTCCCGAGGGCGAAGCCCCCACCCAGCATGTCGGCGGCGGCGGGGCCTGCCCCGAATGCGGCGGACCGGTGGAACATGAAGGGGGCTGCTGCGTCTGCCATGCCTGCGGTTATTCCGAGTGTGCTTAAGCCGCCGCGATAGGACGGCGATCAAAAATACACAGGGGACGGGCCGATTGTCGGGCCCGTCCCCTGTTCTTTTTTCCCGGCGCCGCCGGGATTGGATGGCAAGGAAATTCTTGCCGACGAGTTATTTCGCCTCGATCACGGTCTCCACCGTCGTCCCCTTGGTGACCGTATCGTACACCGGGGAAAGCTTGCTCAGGGCCTTGAGCCGGGCGAGGTTCTCAGCGTCGGTCTTCACTTTGAAGGTGACCCGGATATTCTCGTACCCCTTGCGCACGTCCGGCGAAATCCCGAGAAAGCCCCGCAGGTCGATGTCGCCCTCGAGTTCGGCCTCCAGCTCATCTATCCGGATGCCGCGCAGCGCCGCATGGTAGACCATGGTGTTGGTCATGCAGCCGGCCAGGCCCCGCAGCAGAAATTCCACCGGGTTCGGGCCGAAATCCTTGCCCGCCAGCACCGGAGGCTCATCGGCATCGAGCACAAAGGGCTCGGGACGCACATGCTCCTGGTTGGCTCCGTAGAAACCCTCGATCAGGGCCCGGCTGTGGCCGCAGTCGAGCCAGCGGTTCTTCACCCGGAACTTGAATCTGGCCAGGTCGGGTGTCTCTTCGATGGCCTTGACGGTATTTTCCACATAGGTCACATCCACGCCGTTGAGTTTTTTCTCATCTGCCATGATATTCACCGTCTCCCGATTTCTAGTTTTCTTCTCCCCTCCCTAAAAGTCTGTTTATCACCATTCAAACCCTTGTCAATGAAATGAAAAACGTGTCGCTCGTGCACGGCACGCGGATTTTTTGAAGCGCATCCGGGCATCAACGCCCCTGGGGCGGCTGGCGGTTATGACGGGGACGGAAACCGGGGGGATCCTGTGCCGGGCCTGGTTGGAGAGACAAAGCAATGCATCCCCGGCGGCCCTTGCGGGTAGGTAATTTAATCTTCGGGACCTTCCGCAACTACAGGCAGCATTCCAGCATGAACCAGTAGAACCCGACGATAAAACTGACTATTCCCAGATTCAGCAGGACCCGTTGCCAAGTACGGGATGATTCCTCCGGCTTCGATGATTCTTCGCTTTTCGCATGATCGGGATGAACCTGCCTCATCTTTCCGCAATCGCTGCAAAGAACATATTGCTGGCGCATTTCGAACCTCCTTGAGCCCTCTGCAAAAACGGGCATCCGTTGCCTCAGACGACGTTGATGAAGGTTTCCTCCTCTCCTTTTACCCGGTTGGCAAACCTCTGCTGAGCTTATCCTTCGCAGAACCAGTCATTCTTCCGGGAATCGAAATACAGGGTGTAGAGCTGTTCGTCATCCCCCTTGACTTTATAGAAGTGTCGGTCGCCGTTCTCCTTCCCCCTTTCCTCCACCCAGTTTTCCAGGGTTTCAACCACTTCAATGGTTTCCTCGCCCAAATCGAACTTGCGGGGACATTTATCGCCCGTCATTCCCGGGAATGCATGAACTTCGATTCGTTTGTCAGCCATAACCGCTCCTTTTCCAAAAAATTCCATTTTTGAAACGACTGCGCAACGACTGATTCCTGGAGGTAGACGGAACAAGGGCCATCCCAGGATATTGGCGCAGATAAGGGCTATGGGTTAATTATAGCTCGAAATTTCGCCAGCGGGGAGCGACGGTCTCAGGATACCGGAGGAAGTTCCTCAATCAGCAGGTGGGTCCAGTAGAGCATCAGGGCAGCGAAGACCAGGGACGAGATGCCGATCAGCGAGAAGGTCAGAGCCTGTTTCTTACCGTTAGCTCGATAGCAGAGAAAAGCGATAAGCAGACAGAGCAGGCCGAGAGGTATGGCGAGAATGATCATCATAAGACTGACCACTTGGTGTATGGTAAAGGTGATTACGGGGTTTCAGAAGATGAGCTTTTATAGCATATCAAGCCAGACCGGCAACAGGGAAAGTTTTCCCTGGATCCGTGAATCCACGCCTCAAATAAGGATGCGAGCGGTTTTTTCCACGCAGCGTCTTGACCGCCGCGCCGCCCTCCCTTATCGTTAACCAGAGTCCACTGGATCGGGGTTAACGGCATGGAGCATCCCAGACATATTGTTGTTGTCGGCTGTCTGATCGAGAACAGTCGAAAAGACATCCTTCTCATCCGCCACCGCAAACGCGGTTGGGAACTTCCCCAGGGGCGGGTCGAAGAGGGAGAAGGCCTGATCGATGCCCTCCACCGCGAGGTCATGGAAGAGACTGGAGTGGAAGTGAAGTTGGGCCCGCTGGCTGCGGTATGGTCCAAAACCTCGCCGCCGACGGCCTTGATCTTTAACTTCATGGCCACCTACGGCGGCGGCCAGCCGACTCCAAGCGACGAAACGCCGGAGGTCGGCTGGTTCTCCAGGCAGGAGGCGCTCGGAATGATTACCCACCCGGTGAACCTGGACCGCTTCAGGACCCTGTTGGATTTCTCGGGACGGACGCTCTACCTTTCCTACACCTCCAGCCCTTACCAGGTCCTTGCGCGCTCCTGCCCGGGCGCTCCCTGAGCGGTCCGCGGGTTTTCTTTGAACTGTCGCCAAACCAGGAACAGGGTCGGAGCCTGAACCCATCGCGCTTATAATTTTCGCGTTTCCGGCGTCTTCGTGGTAAATTCGAATGAAGATTCTCCCCTTTTTACCCACAGGCTACGATGGTCCATTTGAACGAAATCCGCCGGAGACTCATCGCCCGCCAGCCGAAGCTGCTCTCGTCCGAGAAGCGCAGTCATGCCGCGGTAGCCATGGTTCTTACCGGCCCTGAAGACGAGCTGGAAGTGCTGGTCATCGAGCGGGCCAGCCACCCCGATGACCCCTGGTCGGGCAACCTGGCCTTTCCGGGGGGGAAAATAGACGCCCAAGATGCCGAGTCGCGCCTGGCCGCCGAACGGGAAACCCGCGAGGAGATCGGGCTGGAGCTGGTTAACGGGGAGTACCTCGGTCGCCTCGACGACATCGTTGGCGCGTTTCTTCCGGTACTGATTTCGTGTTTTGTCTACCATGTCCCGGAAACCGGACCGCTGCGGTACAATGATGAGGTCCGCGATCTTTTCCGGGTGCCCCTCGCTGAACTGCTCAGCGGTCAGCGCCATCAGCGGGCACGGCTCCCCTGGGGCGGTCGGGACCGCGAGGTTCCGGCCATCGACCTGCTCGGCCCTGACCGTCCGGTTTTGTGGGGCATCACCTATCGCCTGCTGATCCAGTTTTTCGATATCCTTGGCCACCCGCTGCCTGCTGCGCAGAACCGACGGGCCGGTTAGCAGCACCCTCTCCCTATGCGTATCGCACCAGCCTTCGGCCCCCCTTAAGGCAAAAGGAGCTTCATGAGCCGTAACACCGGAAAATGGATGATCTTCTCGGCCCTGTTCATGACCGCCCCGACCCTTCTCTTTCTGGTCCAGGTCGTCTTTTTTCTCCCCGCCGCCTTCTGGATGGCCGGCATCTTTATCTGCATCGGCAAGGTCCTTTCCGGACAGGGAGCCGAATCGCTGGTTTTTGCCTTCTATCTTGGAGTCCATGCCGCTGTTTATTTCGTATTGCACTACAGTCTGGCTGCCCTGGCTGCCATGCTTATCTGGCGACTGCCCCGTACCGGGCTTAGATTGACGGTGCTGGGAGCGCTGCTGCTCGGGTTAGCCGCCTTGCCCTGGCTCCCTCTATACGGCGGTGGAGGACATGGACCGATAAAGTGGATGAGCCTGTTTGAAGCGCTCGGGCCGGGGTATGGACGCGGAAGCATCCCCGCCGTCTGGGGCCTGTTTGTCCTGCTGGTGCTGGCGCTCTGCGGCGCGATTCGGCTGAAACGAGCAGCCGGCAGGCTTAACGACACAAAAAGTTGACCGCCGCAAAAGGAGAACTGGGCATGATCGTCACCACGACCCCGGCCATTGAAGACAATCCGCTCTGCGGCGACAAAACGAAAGGTCAATAACTTTGCGGAAACATTTCTTCGCCCCTTGGGTATGGATCGGCGTCCTGTCCCTGGTGATCGTTTCGCCCCTTTTCGCCGGCGAAGAAGCCGGCTCTTTCGAAACGGCGAGTTCGCTCCTCGGCATCCCCTACCGCCCGGACGGGGCACTGGACGAAAAAGGCCGATACACGACCTTCGCCGACCCGGAGAAGGTTTTCGAAGCGCCCGGCCTGAACTGCAGCGGCCTGGTGGTGGCTCTCTCCCGAAAGGTGCTGAAAAGGGATTTCCCGCTGCAGGAGGCTTCCCGAGACCGCAAGGGCGACAGCGGACCGGTTGCCCGGCTCGGCCAGGACTGGGATTTCGGTTTCGATGTGATCCTCAACCTTTCCGAGGGGCGGCCCCGCCGACTCCTCGGCCCCGCCGGCTTTCGCCCTTTCGCTCAGGATCCGGACGGCTTGAACGAGGTCGGCTTCGATTTTCACGACACCACCGCCTGGGGCGGGGTCCTGCCGCACTTCAAGGCCGGTCGCCTCTACCTGGGTAGCCTGAGTCGCGCCGCCGAGCAGCCCGGCTATCGCCGACTCCATCACCACGTGGTCGCCATTCTTCCCGATTCGGAGGGCCATGCCTGGCTTTACCATGCCACCGGCCGGCGGGGCGTTCACCGGCTCGACCTGAACAAGCCCGAAGAGTTGGCAACCTTACTGAGGCAGTTTCCCGCTCCCTTGGCTGGGCCGGAAAGCCTTCTGCTCATCGAGGTGGCGCTCGATGCCGATTGATGATTTCAGGCAGATAGATACGCCGGCCTGAGAATTGGCCGGACGGTAGACAGGAGAAGACCGGAGCATGAACAACTGCAAGGACTGGGAAAAGCTCTGCAAGCGCTGCGGACAGTGCTGCTTCGAGAAGTGGGTCGACGAAGACGGCACTATTCACCCGACCGATATCGCCTGTCGGTATCTCGACATCGTTACCAGGGAGTGCAAGGTTTACCACAAACGGTTTGAGGTCGACGAAGGCTGTGTTAAACTCACCCCCGAGGTGGTGGAAACCGTTCAATGGCTGCCCGGGGACTGCGCTTACGTCCTTCTGAAGAACCCGGGCAAAGAGTTCTGACGGCCGCATCTTCCCTTTTATGAATCGAGGAATGCAAAACTTAGACAGTCGCCCTATAGCCCCCAGGAGAATTCCATGATCGCCGACCGGACCCTCCCGCTGCTTCTCGCCACCCTGCTTTTCTTTTTCCTGACGATGCCGGCAGGTGCCGCGGAACCGGCCACAGCCCAGGCCGCCCAGGCCCTGAAGAACGTCTTTCCCCAGATCCCCGTCGAAGAGATTCACGCCAGCCCGGTTCCTGGCCTTTATGAAGTGGTTTCCGGCGGCAAGGTGTTATATTTCTCCCCCGACACCGGGCACCTGTTGGTCGGCGAACTCTGGAGCAAAGAAGGAAAGAATCTCTCCAAGGAGCGGCTCGGCAACATCATGACCCGCAAGCTCAAGGAGATTCCCCTCGACAAGGCCCTCAAAATAGGCAGCGGCCGGAACATTGTCATCGAAGTCAGCGACCCGGACTGTCCCTTCTGTCGCGACGGTTCCAAGTTTTTTTCCGGTCGCGATGACGTGACCCGCTACATTTTCATGCATCCGTTGCGCATGCACCCTGACGCGGAAGAGAAAGCCAAGTACATCCTGTCGGCCGAAAACCCGGCCGACGCCTACGAGGCGGTGATGAGCGGAGAATACGACAACGCGCCGCTGCCCGAGTTTGAGGACAACGGCCAGCTTGAGATCCACCGCAAAATCACCGAATACCTCGGCGTGAACAGCACCCCCAAATATTGGGTCAACGGTCAGTTCATCAGCGGGGCCAACTTCGATCAGATCAACCAGCTGCTCGACCAGCCTCCCAAGTGATCTAAAATGAATGCCCCGGCGCAAATCGGGGCATTCATTTCTTCCGTCTCCCACCGCCCCCCCCTATCAGTGCCACTTTTTCGGACCGCCGGTCGGCGTAATTGCGAACCGTGAATTTTTTCCTCTTCGCCAGGAGGGTGTCGGACTAGACGGGCCGAAGCGAAAATTTGGAAGCTTGAGACCAGATTTTGGCTCGTTTGAGAGCTCATAGCCATAGCTATGGGCCGAAAAGGAGCTGAAATATGGGCCAAGCAGCCGAATTTGCAGCCGGCTCATGGATAGTCCGACACCTCCTAGCCCCATTCCAAGGCGAACTCCAATTGGCACCGCTCTTGCTTTATCTTTAAGTCGTCTGAGTTTTTGACCCCGGCGTTTCTCCTCCTGAGCCCGGGGTCTTTTTTTGCCTGTCCTCCCCGCCCGCTTCCGATTGCGTCTGTCAAAACCATCCGGCCTCTGTTATAGTTCCCACCAGTAAATACGGCTTCGCTGCCGGCAGCATCTTTAGCCCGCTCCGACCTTTTGCCAAAGTCAGGCGGTCGGTTTTTTGACGTCAAAATCACCTTATTGGCCTCCACAAAAACCCCGATGCTCGATACCCCCAAAAAGAAAGCCTGGTTCGGTTGGTGCATGTACGACTGGGCCAATTCGGCTTTTGCCACCGTGATCCTCGCTTCGGTCCTGCCGGTCTATTTCGCCTCGCTGGTGCCTCCGGAGGGAGCGCGCCTGTCCCTGCTCGGTTTCAGCCGCACCCTTCCCGCCTCGGCCCTGTGGGGCTATGCGGTTTCCTGTTCGATGCTGCTGGTCGCTCTTTCGGCTCCTTACCTCGGCGCCCTGGCCGACCGCCATGGCCGGCGGCGGCACCTGCTGATTTTTTTCACCCTCGGCGGCGCCACGGCAACCGCCCTGCTCAGCCTGGCGGGACCCGGCCAGTACCTGCTGGCCGCCCTGTTGTTGATTCTCGCCAATATCGGCTTTGCGGCGGGGAACATCTTCTACAACGCCTTTCTCCCGGCCCTGGCCCGGGGCACGGAACTTGACCGCCTGTCGGCCCGTGGCTTCGCCCTGGGCTATATCGGCGGCGGGGTCATGCTGCTGCTGGCCTTCGTGATCATCCAGGGCTACGACACGTTCGGCTTTGCCGACCGGGGAGCCGCCTCCCGCGCCGGTTTTCTTTTGACCGGCCTGTGGTGGGGCCTGTTCTCGCTGCCGGCTTTCCGCTACGTGCGCGAGGAAGCCTTCGTCCGCTCCCCCGAACCGCTGCCGAAGGGTTTCCGGGGATATCTGAAAACCTTCGGTCACATTCGGCGCTATCCCGACCTGCTGCGGTTTTTGGTGGCTTTTCTGTTCTATAACGATGGAATTCAGACCATCATCCTCGTTTCGGCGATTTTCGGCAGAGAAGAGTTGGGCCTGAGCGAGGTCAGCATCCTCGGCTGCTTCCTGATGATTCAGTTCGTGGCCATGCCCGGGGCCCTGCTCTTCGGCCGCCTTGCGGAAAAGATCGGCGCCCAGCGATCCGTGCTGATCAGTCTGGCCTTGTTCATCTCGGTGACGGTCTTCGCCTATTTCATGACCCGGGGATGGGAATTCTGGCTGCTCGGCTTCATCGTCGCCCTGATTCTGGGGGGCAGCCAGGCGATCAGCCGCTCGCTCTTCGCATCGATGGTCCCCCAGCCAAAAAGCGCTGAGTTTTTCGGATTTTACGCCATCAGCGGCAAGTTCGCCTCGATTTTCGGGCCCCTGGTCTTCGCCTTGATCGCCGACCTGACCGGCTCCACGCGCCTGTCGATTCTGGCCCTGACCGCCTTCTTCGCCATCGGCATCGTCCTGTTGCTGAGCGTCGATGTTAAACGTGGACAAGACACCGCAGAGATAGAATCACCATGACGGGTACCCGCTATTTCACCCCACCCCGCCCCCGCCTCTTCGCCCATCGCGGCAGTGCCGGCGCCTGGCCGGAAAACACCCTGCCGTCTTTTCTGGCCGCCCTTGCCGCAGGCGTCGTCTACCTGGAGCTGGACGTCTGGGTCACCCGCGACGGTGTTGCGGTCATTCATCATGATGAAACCGCCTTGCGCACTTGCGGCGTCGATGCGCGGATCTGCGACCTCACCCTGAGCGAGCTGAAAAAGCTCGATGCCGGCCACGGCTTCAACCCCGATGGCGGACCAGAATACCCCTTTCGCGGCCGGAAAATTGCCGTTCCGACCCTGACCGAGCTGTTCGAAGTCGCGCCCGGGGCTCTGTTCAACATCGAAATCAAGCAGGGCAATCCGCCTGTCGAAGATCTGATCGTGGACACCGTCGTCCAGACGGGCATGGAAGCACGGGTATTGCTAGCCGCCGAACAGGATGAGGTCATGCAGCGAATCCGCAAAGGCTGCGGGGATATCCCGACCAGTCTCAGCTTCGGAGAGCTGCAAGATTTCTACGACTGGGTCGGGGCCGGATGCCGTGATCCTTATGCCCCACCGGGAAAGGCCCTGCAGATTCCCCAAACCTTCGGCCCTCTGGAGCTGGTGACCCAGGAATCGGTGCAGGCGGCCCACGCCGCGGGGCTGGAGATGCATGTCTGGACCGTAAACGATCGGGCCGACATGCAACGGCTTTTTAAGCTCGGGGTTGACGGACTGATGAGCGACCATCCCGAAGTGCTTATCGAAGAAGCCCGGCAATTCAAATAACCTTCCTTGCTCGGCGTCTGAACGTCCCGCCGCAACCCGCTCCGCCTGCCGACGGCAGTGCGATCTGCTCTGCTGATATAATGGACGCAGGTCCCCCTCACCGGTCTCGATCCACCTTGGCGAAAGGAGGCGCGAGATGAACAGGCCGCTATGGGTTCCCAGCCCCGAAGCCGCAGCAAAAACCCGCATGGCCCGGTTTATCGATTTTGTCAACGCCGAACGTGGCCTTCAACTCCAGAACTACGACCAACTCTATGAGTGGTCCATCACCGAAATCCCGGCATTCTGGGAATCGGTGTGGCGATTCAGCGGCATCCTTCATTCGCTTCCCTACCGGACGGTGCTGGAACATCCGGTCATGCCGGGAGCCCGCTGGTTCAACGGCGCGCGGCTCAATTTCGCCGAAAATTTACTTCGGTTTCGCGACCAATCCACCGCTTTGATTGCCGCTCGCGAGGGCGGCCGGATCGCCGAGCGGATCAGCTACGCCGAACTCTACCGCAGGGTGGCCCGGCTGGCGCATTTTCTGAGAGGTTGCGGCGTTGGCACGGGCGACCGGGTCGTCGGCGTTCTCCCCAACCAGACCGAAGCCGTGGTCGCCATGCTGGCCACAACCAGTCTCGGCGCCATCTGGTCCTCGTGCAGCCCCGATTTCGGTTTCAACGGGGTCATGGAGCGCTTCGGCCAGATCGAGCCCAAAGTTCTGGTCGCCACCGACGGCTACACCTACAACGGCAAAACCATCGACTGCCTGGAGCGGGTGGCCAGGGTGGTTCGGGCCACCCCCTCCATCGAAACGGTCGTGATTGCCCCGTTCCAGGGACAACCGCCGGGGCTATCGCCCCTGCCCGATACCGCCATCCTCTGGGACGAGGCCCTCGACAATCCGGCCGGCGAAGCGAGCTTCGTCCAGCTGCCCTTCGATCACCCGGTCTACATCCTGTATTCCTCGGGAACCACCGGGGTTCCCAAATGCATGGTCCATGGCGCCGGCGGAACGTTGCTTCAGCACGCCAAGGAACTGATGCTGCATACCGATCTCGGCCGGGGCGACACCATTTTTTATTTCACCACCTGCGGTTGGATGATGTGGAACTGGCTGGTCAGCTCCCTGTTCACCGGCGCGACCGTCGTCCTTTACGACGGCAGCCCCGCCTACCCAAACGCCGGGGTCCTGTGGCAAATGGCCCAGGAGCTTCGGATCACCGTGTTCGGCACCAGCGCCAAATTCATCTCCCTGTGCAATAAGGCCGACCTCCGCCCCGGCAGCCGCTACGATCTGGGCGCACTGCGGGCGGTGCTGTCGACGGGCTCGCCGCTTTCCGAAGAGAACTTCGAATGGGTCTACCGCGAGGTCAAGGCCGATCTGCAACTGGCCTCGATCTGCGGCGGAACCGACCTGATCTCCTGCTTCATGCTGGGCGATCCGACCAGCCCGGTTTACCCCGGAGAAATCCAGAAACTGGGCCTTGGCATGAAGGTGGAGTCGTGGTCCGAAACTGGCGCGCCGCTGGTCGGCGGCAAAGGTGAGCTGATCTGCACCGCCCCCTTTCCCTCCATGCCCGTCTGCTTCTGGAACGATCCCGACGGCAGGAAGTACCACGAGGCCTATTTCAGCCACTTCGAAGGGGTCTGGCGGCACGGCGACTTCATCGAGATCACCCCGCGACTGGGGGTCATCGTCCATGGCCGCTCCGATGCTACGCTGAATCCGGGCGGGGTGCGCATCGGCACGGCCGAAATTTACCGGCCGGTGGAATCGATGGCGGAGGTGCTCGATTCGCTGGTGGTGGGACAGCGCTGGGACGACGACGTGCGGGTGATCCTGTTCGTGGTGCTGCGCCCCGGCCTGAACCTCGACCAAGCGCTCATCGACGGCATCCGTGAGCGGATCCGCAGGACCACCACCCCCCGTCACGTGCCGGCCAGAGTGATTCAGGTGCCGGAAATCCCCCACACGATCAACGGCAAGAAGGTGGAGATCGCGGTGACCCGGATCATTCACGGCGAGGAGGTCAAAAACCGGGAGGCTCTGGCCAACCCCGAGGCGCTGGACTATTTCGGGGACTTGGAGGAGTTGGAAAAGTAACCCAAAGAGAAACGATTTCACCGCAAGGGTGCGGAGAAAAGGCTTGCGGAATTTTAAAAATCAGGTTGGGAGGGGACCTCCCCTTTGATCCCGGCCGAATTCAAAATCAGAGCAAAATCCGCTGGCAGCGGTGCTTCCAGTAAAAGCGTCCTTCCCGTAACCGGATGCCGGAACCGAAGGCGCAGAGCATGCAGCAGATGCCGGGCGACCCGCCGGTTTTCTCCACCCAGCCGGATGGCCGGCGGTCCACCATAAAGCTCGTCGCCCAGCAGGGGGAATCCTTTGCCGGCGAGGTGGGTGCGGATCTGGTGGGTGCGGCCGGTTTGCGGTCGGGCCTCGACCAGAGCCACGCCTGCAGATCGCCCGAGGGTCAGAAAATCGGTTTCGGCGCGCCGGCCCCCGGCCATCACCGCCTGGGTGCGGCCGCGGGCCGCGGCCTTGAGGTGGTTGGCCACCCGGAAGCTGGCGGGCGGGCTTCCCGCAACCAGAGCCAGGTAGGTTTTGCGTATTTCACGCTGGGCGAACTGGCGGGCCAGATCTCGATTGGCGGCAGGGGTAAGGGCAAAAAGCAGCAGGCCCGAGGTATCCACATCGAGCCGATGAAGCAGGATCGGGTCCCCAGCGGTGCCCTCCCCCTGCAGCAGGGCGGTGACCCACCCAAGGGCGCTTGGCCGCCCCGAACCGGTGGGGTGACTGTCCATGCCCGCCGGCTTGTTGATGGCGAGCAGCGACGGGTCGCGATAGACGATCCCGACCTCTTCGGCCGCCTGGACCATGCGCGGCGGGCGATCGAGGGTAATGCGGATGGTTTCGGTCCCTCTCAACAGATGCGAGGCGCGCCCTGCCACTCGACCGTCGACGAACACCTGCCCCCCGTCGAGGGCCTTTTTCACCGCCTTGCGCGAAACCCCCGGCAGCGCCCGCACCAGAAACAGGTCGAGACGCTCGCCCCGGGCTCGCGAATCGGCGACCAGCGTTTCACGAAAGCGGGTCGGCACGGCACTCACCGCAGCTCGCCCTTGAGTCCGGCCGGAGTCCATTCGGCAATCCGCACCATAACCGCCTTTCCCTCCAGGTCGGTCCCGCCGGCAAACAGTACCGGGAGATAATTTCGGGAAAGGCCGCGACACAAACCACCCTCCCCGCCGCCTTCGACCACCACTTCGAGGGTACGACCGACAAAACGTTCGGCGAAGCGGCGGTTTTTCTCCTCACCAAGGGCCCGCAGCCGGGCGGCGCGGGCCTTGATGACATCGCCCGGCACCTGCTGCGCCATGGCGGCGGCCGGCGTGCCGGGACGGCGGCTGTAGGGGAACACGTGCAGGTGGCTGACCGGCAGGCTCTCGATGAGGCGGTAGGTCGTTTCGAACTCCTCCTCGGTTTCATCGGGAAAACCGGCAATGACGTCCAGGCCGATGGCGGCTGCCGGGATGCGGTCATGAATGCGGGAGATCAGCCGGTAAAAAAAGGCCGTGGTGTAGTGCCGGTTCATGCGCTTGAGAACGGCGTCGTCCCCGGCCTGCAGCGGAATGTGAAAATGCGGGCAGAGCATCGATGACATCGCCATCCGCTCGATCAGCGCGTCGGGGATTTCGGTCGGCTCGATGGAGCCAAGCCGCAGACGCTTGACCGCGGTTTCGGCCTCGATGCGGCGCACCAGCTCGAGCAGCGAGGTCCGGGGGTTTAGCTCGGCGCCGTAGCCGCCGATATGGATGCCGGTGAGCACCACCTCGGGGTAACCGGCAATGGCGAGCCGCCGGACCTGCGCGAGGACCCGGTCGGATTCCAGGGAGCGGCTGCTCCCCCGGGCATAGGGGATGATGCAGTAGGAGCAGAAGGCGTCGCAGCCGTTCTGGATCTGGACGAAGGCGCGGCTGCGTTCGGCAAAGGTCGTCAGGGATAAGGGGACGGCCTCCCTGGCGCGGCGGATATCGGAAACGGCCACCAGCGGCTCGGCCGGATCTTCCTCGAGGTAGCGCAGGAAATCCTTTTTTTCGTCATTGCCCAGAACCAGCGCAACCCCCGGTATCGCCTTGAGCGCCTCGGGATCGACCTGGGCGTAGCAGCCGGTGACCACCACCCGGCAGGCGAGGTTCAGGCGCCGGGCCCGGCGCACCAGATTGCGCGACTGAGCATCGGTGGCCGAGGTGACGGTACAGGTGTTGACCACCACCAGGTCGGCGCCTTCCTCGAAGGGAACGACTCGATAGCCCGATTCCCGCAGACGCTCCTCGATGGCGGCCGATTCGAACTGGTTGGTCTTGCAGCCAAGGGTGGCGATGGCAACGGTGCGGCTCATTCGATCCACCCTCCCCCGAGAACCCGGTCGTCTTCATAGAAAACGGCGGCCTGACCGGGAGTGATGCCCCGCTGGGGGCCATCGAAGAGGACCCTGGCCCGGCCGCCCGGCAGCGGGGTGATCAGAGCCGGAACCTCTCGGTGCCGGTAGCGGATCCGGCAACGGGCGCGCAGAGCATCACCGGGCTCGGGGATCAACCAGTTGACCTGGTGAACGGTCAGTTCGCTGCGATCGAGGTGGTCCTTTTCCCCGACGATGACCCGGCGGTTATCGGCGTCGATGCCCACCACGAACAGGGGTTGATGCCAGGAGACCCCCAGGCCGCGCCGCTGCCCCACGGTGTAGCGGTAGGTCCCCCGGTGATGGCCAAGGGTTTTCCCGGAGACATGGACGATCTGGCCGTCCATGGCGCCGGCGCCCCGTTCCTCTTCGAGAAAGCGCACGTAATCGCCGTCGGGAACGAAACAGATGTCCTGGCTTTCGGCCTTTTCGGCGACCCTCAGGGCAAATCTGGCGGCATGCTCACGCACCTCGTCCTTGCTCATGCCGCCCAGCGGAAACAGGACCCGCTGCATCTGCTTCTGGGTCAGAGTGAAAAGAAAGTAGCTCTGGTCCTTGAGGGGATCAAGCCCCTTGCGCAGACTGAAGCGGTTCTGCTCCGTGACGATCCGGGCATAATGGCCGGTGGCCAGGTGGTCGGCCTCCAGCTCCCGGGCCTTGCGCAGCAGCAGTTCGAATTTGAGCACCTGGTTGCAGAGCACGCAGGGGTTGGGGGTGCGCCCGGCAAAGTAGTCGTCGCAGAACCGGTCGATGACCTCGCGCTGAAAATCCTTTTCGAAGTTGATCACGTAAAAGGGAATATCGAGGCCCTCGGCGACCCGGCGGGCATCGTACACGTCGTCCAGCGAGCAGCAGGTACCGAAGGTTTCTCCGTTTTGAGCGGTAAAGGACGAATAGTCCCAGATCTGCATCGTCATGCCGATCACCTCGTGCCCCTGTTCCTTGAGCAGAGCGGCGGTCACCGAGGAATCGACACCGCCGCTCATGGCGACCACGATGCGTTTTTTGCCTTTAAGCATGTCAATCCTTTAACAACACAGGGAGGACGATCCGGGTAATGCAGCGGCCGGATCGCCCTCCCTTGGGAAAACTTTCGGTAATCAGCGCTCAGCAGGCAGTGGAGCCAGAAGATTTTCGATTTTTCTTCTGAACGCCGATGGCTGAGAGCGTAAAGCTGTCAGGACCCATGATTTTCCTGGTAGTTCTTGATCGCTTCGTGCAGGGCGTCGGCGGCCAGGTTGGAGCAGTGCATCTTGGCCGGGGGCAGGCCATCAAGAGCCTCGGCCACGGCGGCATTGGTCAATTCCATCGCCTCTTCGAGGGTCTTGCCGATGGCCATTTCCGTCACCATGGAGCTGGTGGCGATGGCGGCCCCGCAGCCGAAGGTCTTGAACTTGATGTCCTTGATGATGTTGTTTTCGACCTTGAGGAAAATCTTCATGATGTCGCCGCAGGAGGCATTGCCCACCTCCCCGACCCCGTCGGCATCCTCGATTTCCCCGACGTTGCGGGGATTGCTGAAATGGTCCATGACTTTTTCGGTGTACATATGCAAGAAGCTCCTTTCAGACAAATCGGATTCGGACCCAGGCGGCGGAGGCGGCTTATCGCCCCCCCCCTGGCTGGTCCATGTTTGTATATCACACGCTGCGGATCACCCGGCATTCGTCGCAGGTCAGCGGCTTGCCCTTGCGGTTGTAAAGGGGGCTCATCTGCCGAAGCCGCTCGATGATCGGCGGCAGTTCGGCCAGCACGTAATCGATGTCCTCCTCGGTGGTGTCCGCGCCCAGGCTGAACCGGGTGCTGGAATGGGCCAGCAGCACGTCGACGCACATGGCGCCCATGACATGGGAGGGCTCCAGGGACCCGGAGGTGCAAGCCGATCCGGAGGAAGCGGCAATCCCCTTCATGTCGAGGTTAAGCAGCAGAGATTCCCCCTCGATGTAGGCAAAGCTGACGTTCAGGGTGTTGGGGAGGCGCTTTTCAGGGTGGCCGTTGATCTTGATCTCCGGGACCTTTTCCTTGATGCCCTGCTCGAGACGGTCACGCAGGCGCCTGATCCGTTCGGCAGCTTCTTCGAGTTCGGCGCCGGCCAGTTCGCAGGCCAGGCCGAGACCGGCGATACCGGCCACGTTGTGGGTGCCGGCCCGTCGGTTGCGTTCCTGATGTCCGCCGTGGAGCAGTGGAGTCATTTTGGTTCCGCGGCGGATGTAAAGAGCGCCCACCCCTTTGGGAGCGCCGATCTTGTGCCCGGAAAGCACCAGCAGATCGATGTTGGCCTGCTGCACGTCGACGGGGATCTTGCCCACCGCCTGGACGGCGTCGGTGTGCAGGCGCACCTTATGCTTGCGGGCAATGGCGCCGATCTCCTCCATGGGAAAGATGGTTCCGGTTTCGTTGTTGCCCCACATGATGCTGATCAGGATGGTCTTCTCGTCGATGGCCGCCTCGAGGTCCTTGAGGTCCAGCATGCCATCGGCGTCGACCGGCAGATAGGTCACCCGAAGCCCCTGTTTCTCCAGAAACTGGCAGGTATTGAGCACCGCCGGATGCTCGACCGTGGTGGTGATGATGTGGTCCCCTTTTTCCCTGAGGGCCTCGACCGTCCCCTTGATGGCGCAGTTGTCCCCCTCGCTGCCGCAGGAGGTGAAGACGATTTCGGCCGGGGAGCAATTTATCAGCCTGGCCACCTGCTCGCGGGCCTTTTCCACGGCTCCGCTCACCGCACGCCCGGCCCAGTGAACGCTGGAGGGGTTGCCGAACTGCTCCCGGTAAAACGGGAGCATGGCCTCCAGCACCTCGGGCCGAACCGCCGTGGTGGCGTTGTTATCCAGGTAAATCCGTTTCATCTCAGTTCCTCCGGTATTCATGAAATTCGGGTGATTCTATAGCCGCATCGAAGCCCCCGAGGGCTGGCGGATCAAGCCGGCTAATCCTGGCGGATGGTTCGATCAGACCCCCTCGCCGCGCATTTTCGCCTTGGCCTCCCGGGTCAGGTCATCCAGGGTGATCGAGGCCAGAAATGCGCGGATGCGCTCCCCGAGCCCCTGCCAGACGCTATGGGTGATGCACTGGTCGGTACAGGCACAGCTACCGTCCTGATCCATGCAGGAGACCGGGACCAGCGTCTCCTCGACGCTGTCGATGATCTGGTCCACCCGGATATCGGCTGCGGGTCGGGCCAGCAGGTAGCCACCGCCAGGTCCCCGCACACTCCTGACGATCCTGCCGCGCCGCAGCTTGACGAAGAGCTGCTCAAGGTAGGTCAGAGAAATATCCTCCCGGGCGGAAATATCCTTGATCGAAACCGGCTCCCCTTCGGCGTGAAGATTGAGGCTCACCATGGCCCGTACCGCGTACTGGGCCTTCGTCGACAGGCGCATGGTTCAGGCTTCCTCGACCTGGGGGACTTCGATCTCGGTCCGCAGGCGCCCCTGCTCCTCGGAGAGCTGCTTGAGCTTGCGCTCGAGGGAGCGGATCTGGTCGAACAGGCAGGAGATCGCCTTGGCCTCCGGGTCCGGAAGCTTGCCATGCTCCAGGTCAGCCTTGACCTCCTGAACCTTCTGCGCCTCCGACATGACGATCCGGCCGGGGACGCCGACCACGGTGGAATTGGCGGGGACCTCCTTGACCACCACCGAGTTGGAGCCGATCTTACTGTTGTCGCCAACCTTGAAGGGGCCGAGAATCTTGGCACCGGACCCGACAATCACATTGTTGCCCAGGGTCGGATGCCGCTTTTCTTTGGCCCAGGAGGTGCCGCCCAGGGTCACTCCGTGATAGAGCGTGCAGTTTTCCCCTATTTCAGCTGTTTCGCCAATCACCACGCCCATCCCATGGTCGATAAAAAAGCCCTTGCCGATGACCGCGCCGGGATGGATTTCGATTCCGGTGAAGAAGCGGCCCAGGTGGGAGACGAGCCGGCCGAGAAAAAAAAGTTTGCGCTTCCAGAGGGCATGGGACAGCCGGTGGAACATGACCGCATGGAACCCCGGATAGCAGAAGATGATTTCAAATACGTTCCGCACCGCCGGATCGCGCTCAAATACCACCCTGAAATCTTCTTTTAAGGTCTGGAACACAACCTCTTCTCCTTTGGCAGAAAAAAACTGAATTCAACAAGGTCCGGCAGTAGGCTCTTGCCACAGGAACAACCCGGACGACCGGCCAACCCGCCGGCGAATTTTAACAACGGATAGCATACCTGATTAAAACTGTCAATTATTTTACTTGAGGCATTTCCGGGAAAGGCGACAGAGCTTATCAGGGAGCAAACGGGAGAATGAGCGTCAGGACGTCGCTTCAGCTTTGGGCAGGGTGAAAAAGAACCGGCTGCCACGACCGGTTTGACTTTCGACCCAGATCCGCCCGTGATGGGCCGCGATGATCTTTTTGCAGATAAACAAACCCAGGCCGGTCCCCTTCCGGTGGTCATCCGGGCCCAGGACCCCGAATTTCTCGAAGAGACGGGGAATACGTTCTTGCGGAATGCCCGGCCCGGTATCTTCCACCACCACCCGCAGATCTTCCGGAAGCTCGTCCACGGCCACGCGAATTTTCCCTCCGGCGGGCGTGACCTTCATGGCGTTGCTCAGCAGATTGACCACCACCCGATGGATGCTTTCGGCATCGAAGGTAGCCGGCGCGGCACCGCGGGCCAGCACGGTGAGTTCAAAGGCGTTTTTCTCCGCCAGGGGCTGCACGGCGCGGCAGGCTTCGCGCACAGCGACGCCCAGGTCCCCCGAGGTCATCTCAAACACCATCTTGCCCGCTTCCAGCCTCGAGAGATCGAGAATATTGTTGACCAGTTCGACGAGCCGGTCGCTGCCTTCGATGGCCGCCTCCAGATATTCCCGCTGTTCCGCCGACAGCCCCTCCGTTCCCATCTCCTGCAGCAGGGTGCAATAACCGCTGATCACGGTAATCGGGACCTTGAGATCATGGACCGCGGCGTTGACATATTCGGCCCGCTCCTGGTCCAGCTCCAAGAGTTTCCGATTGGTTTCCTCGAGGATCTTCCGGGTGTTGTCCAGCTCCTCCTCGATCCGCCTCTTCTCCGTCACATCCCGGACCGCCGCCATCACCAGTCCACCCTTGACCTGGAGTTCCCCAAGGCTCAGGGACAGAAGCCGCTCATCCCCATGGCGATCAAGGATGGCAACATCGAACCGGGACTCCCTACTGCCAGCGGATGCATCGTTCCTCTTTCTGCGCAACAGTTGCCGAAGGGACTCATGGCTGAGCAAGGCCCCCAGATCGAACTCGGAAAGCTCCTTTTTCTGATAACCGGCTATCTCCAGGGCCTTGCGGTTGGCAAACAACACCTCACCCCGGCGGTTGAACGCGGCGAGGCCTTCGGAAGCATTTTCAAACAGCTCTTCGTAAACGGCCTTGACCTGAAGCTCCTCTTCGATCTGCCGCTTGGCGACTCGCAAAGCATCGGACTCTTCACGCAATTCTCTGAATCGCCGGGCGTTTTCCAAGGCGGCGGCCGAGGTATCGACGATCCGCTGGCAGAGAGACATCTCCTTCTCGCTCAGGCCCGATCGGCCTCTGCGCAGGCGAAGAACCATGGCTCCGACGACCCGGTTCTGCCAGCGCAGCGGAAGCAGCAGCATAACGGCAGCGACGCGGGTTTTCGAAACGGGTCCGGCCATTTCCTCCAGGGGGCCCGGCGGCTCCCCCTCATCCACCACCAGGGTGCGCCCCGAATCCATAACCTTTCGGATCTCCGGCGTATGATCAAGAAAAATCCTCAATCCCACCAGATTGGGATCATCGCTTGAAGACAGGGAGTATCCGCCCTGCTCGGTCTGGTGAATCAGGGCAACGGAGCAGTGCCGGACATCCTTGAGCAGGCGGGAAAGTTTCCGGCCGACCTGCCGCAGGATCTCGGCGGTGTCGGTGGAGCTGCTTACCGAGCGGGTAAGTTCGAGCTGGACCTCGGAGTTTCTGGCCTTGCGGTAAAGGGCCTCAATGGCCTGCTTTTTAAGGATTCCGCCTTGCACTCGGGCGATCAGCTCCTGCCCATCGAGGGGTTTGGAAAGATAATCGTCGGCACCGACCTGAAAGGGATTGACCGAGGCTTCGAGGTCGCTTCGGGCGGTCATCAGAATGATGGGAGTGAATTTGAACCGGGGATCGGAACGAAACTGGCGGCAGGCCTCCCGGCCATCCATAACCGGCATGACCACATCCAGCAGGATCACATCGGGAGCGGTGCGTCGCGCTTCCTGCAGAGCTTCCTGTCCGTCGCCGGCCTGAACGACTTTAAACCCGGCGCTGCTCAGCAGGTCGTGAAGAACCTGTCGAATAAATAAATCGTCATCGACAACGAGGGCCGTCGGTTTCACGCAAAAAACCCTCCCACGGCAAGAGCCTGAGATCATAAGCATTGAATAAACGGAGAATACCCCGTACAATCTGGGTTTTCAATGGATTTTGGTCCGCCGTCCCTTCGCTCGCCTGAAAATGCCGGTCGAAAAGGCACAAAAACTTTTTTTCTCCTTTCGGGGTCAAGCTGTTTACCGCCTCTCCGTTCCGGTCTTTTCTCCGGTCAATGGATGGTGGCCTGAAGCAAAAGTTCCTCGGCCCTGGGCAGGTCTTCCTCGGCGACGTGAATCTGCTGCGGTCCGAGCCCCTTTTCGGGCTCTGGCCTGAGAAAATACTCAATGGCGCCCTGTTTGAGAATTCCTTCGACGCGGGCCAGATCCTGTCGGTCCTTCGGATCGTAAAAAAGTACCATCTTGGCTCTCCTTTTGGCAGGTTTCCAGATTTCCCTGTTCATATTCTACCATCAGAAAACGGAGATGGGTCAGCACTGCCCGCACGACTTGCAGCCCCTAAAGGAACAATCGATAGGCAGCATTATCACTTTCTTCGACAAAACGGTAGCCGACATTTTCAAGAAATTGCTTGAACTTTTCTTCGTCCCCAACGGGAATTTCGAGCCCGATCAGCACCCGGCCGTAATCCCCCCCCTGCATGCGGTAATGAAACAGTGAGATGTTCCAGCTTCTCTGGCCCATGGCATCCAGAAATCGAATCAGGGCGCCGGGCCGCTCGGGGAACCAGAAGCGAAACAGAACTTCCCGCGCGGCCTCGGAAGAACGGCCGCCGACCATGTAGCGGATATGGGTTTTGGCCAGTTCGTTGTCGGTCAGGTCGATGTTCTCAAAGCCTTGGGAGCTGAGCTGCCGGCCGAAGGCGAAGCGCTCCTGTTCCTCACGAATCGAAATCCCCACGAACAGGTGAGCCTCCTCGCGGTTGGCCAGACGGTAATTGAATTCGGTGATGCTGCGATCCTCCCCGAGCTCGGCGCAGAACCGCTTGAGAGCCCCGGGTTTCTCTGGAATAGTCACGGCAAACAGGGCTTCCTGCTTTTCCCCCACCAGGGTCCGTTCGGCCACATACCGAAGCCGCTCGAAATTCATATTGGCGCCTGAGTTGACGGCCACCAGGGTCTGCCCGGAGATCTTGCGGTCGCGCACGTATTTTTTCAATCCCGCCATTCCCAGGGCGCCGGCCGGCTCGACGATCGAGCGGGTCGCCTGATACACGCTCTTGATGGCACCACAGATCTCGTCCGTATCGACCCGGATGATCTCGTCGACAAATCGCCGGCACATATCGAAGGTCAGCTTGCCGATCTCCCGAACCGCCACACCGTCGGCGAAAATCCCCACCGAGCCGAGAGCCACTCGGCGACCCTGCTCGAGTGAGCGGGCCATGGCGTCGCTGTCCACCGGTTCGACCCCCACCACCCGGACCTCCGGGCAGAGGGCCTTGAGGTAGGCGCCCATGCCGGCAATCAGCCCGCCGCCGCCGACCGGCACAAAGACCGCATCCAGGCGCCCGGCGGTCTGGCGCAGAAGCTCATCGGCCACGGTCCCCTGTCCGGCGATCACCAGTTCGTCGTCGAAGGGGTGGACGAAGGTCAGCCCCGAATCAGCAACGATCTGCGAACAGTGATCCTGGGCTTCGGAGTAGCTGTCGCCGTGAAGGATCACCTCGGCGCCCAGCGCGCGTACCGCGTCGATCTTGATCTGGGGAGTGGTTGCCGGCATTACGATGACTGCGCGGATGCCCATTTTGCGGGCCGAAAAGGCGACGCCCTGGGCATGATTGCCGGCCGAAGCGGCAATTACGCCCTTGGCTCGTTCGGCTTCCGAGAGATGGGCAAGGCGATTGTAGGCGCCACGCAGCTTGAAGGAAAAGACCGGTTGCAGGTCCTCGCGCTTGAGTAGAACCCGGTTGCCAAGGGACTGCGACAGAACGGTTGCATCTTCCAGAGGGGTTTCGACCGCCGCCTCGTAAACCCGGGAAGTGAGAATCAGTTTGAGCATTTTCTGCATGGAAAGTATTTGATCCGGTCAAGAGTTGAATGCTTCGGAATGGTCACAGGTCCGGGTTACCCATCGGCTGCCGGAACGACCCCGCGGGGTCCCCGAATGAACCAACGGGGGATCGAATTCCGGCACGACCCTATCTTTTTACCTTACCCACTTTCTTCCCGCCGCACAACGGCTTTCCCAACAATATTCGAACGTTCGAGACAATTAGATATTTTTTAACTTTCCAAGTGTATACAATTTGGCTATACTAACACGCCGGATGGCCGAAGAAGCGGCAAACTGCTCGAAGCCGCGAATATAATTCCGAAAAAAGGAGAGAGAAACATGCCGGAATTCAAGTATCAGGACCCGTTCCCGCTGGGTAAGGACGACACCAAGTACCGTCTCTTGACCAAGGATTACGTCAGCACCGCCAACTTTGACGGTCAGGAAGTCCTCAAGATCGACCCGGAAGGCCTGACCCTGCTGGCCAACCAGGCCATGCGCGACGTATCCTTTCTGCTGCGGCCCGCGCACAACGAAAAGGTCGCCCAGATTCTCTCCGATCCCGAAGCCTCTCCCAACGATCGCGGGGTGGCCATCGCCATGCTGCGCAACGCCGAAGTCGCGGCCAAGTTCGAGCTGCCCTTCTGCCAGGACACCGGTACGGCAACCATCGTCGGCAAAAAAGGCCAGCGGGTATGGACCGGGGCCAGGGACGAGGAACTGCTCTCCAAAGGGGTCTTCAAGACCTACACCGAAGAAAATCTGCGTTATTCCCAGAACGTTCCCCTGACCATGTACGACGAAAAGAACACCGGCTGCAATCTCCCGGCGCAGATCGATCTCTACGCCACCGAAGGGGATGAGTACAAGTTTATGTTCGTCGCCAAAGGGGGCGGCAGTGGCAACAAAACCTACCTGTTCCAGGAAACCAAGGCTCTGCTCAACCCTGCTAGCCTGGAGAAGTTCCTGGTGGCCAAAATGAAGACCCTCGGCACCGCCGCCTGCCCGCCCTATCACCTGGCCTTCGTTGTCGGCGGCACCAGTGCCGAGGCCTGCCTGAAAACCGTAAAGCTCGCCTCCACCGGTTACCTGGACAACCTGCCGACCGAAGGCAACGAGGGCGGCCAGGCCTTCCGCGACATTGAAATGGAGCAGAAAATCCTCAAGGCCGCCCAGGAAAGCGGTATCGGCGCCCAGTTCGGCGGCA
>NPID01000250.1_pt2 | contig 24367 bp, 30 predicted proteins | sample 8637491 | NCBI WGS metagenome assembly NPID01 (sample SAMN07420843, study PRJNA396082) | bioreactor metagenome | isolation source: sample BA6 brine-fed electro-methanogenic bioreactor BA | place: Japan: Kochi | collected 2016-06-14 | reverse complement strand
CGCTTGGGGTATTCACTCGGTAACGGGTTCCAAGCTCTGACTTGGAACCGTAATGTAGTTTCTGTTTAAGTAACGAGACAGAGCTCGTTACCCGCTTGGGGTTAATATGCACGTAAACATTAAACAATCTATAACAACTTCTCAAAATACTCTCTTACTTTCTCAAATATTTTCCTGTGCCCTTCAGAATTAGGATGCAATCCATCATCTAGATCATTTATTGTGAGTAAACCAAATAGGGAAATAAAATCAACCCCATACTTCTCACACAACTGGCTGATTATCTCATCATATCTTTTCAGATCCTGATTCTTCCAATATTCATTCCCATTCCACGGCAACGTTAAATTCTCATCAACAACTGTGAGACCCGTAAAGACAACCCTGCTTGAAAATGATTTTGCTAACTCGATAATAGATTTAATATTCTCAATGAATTCTGACTCAGATACAACTACATTTTGTTCAACATCAACATATCTAGGATCATTGGAGCCGATTGAAAAAAGCAGAGTCAAATCCTCAAACTCAATTTTGTTAATTCTTTTAATGTCTTGTTCCAAGAATTCCAAAACCCCCCTTGTATCATTTGATGAAACTGACAGGTTATAAACGCTTATATCCCTCTCTTTATAATTTCCTAAAAAATAAGTTTTCAACCTCTCTACCCAGCCTCCTGCTTTGGTATCAAAAGCTCCCCAAGAAATGCTATCTCCAAAAACAAGGATCTTGGACATGGTGTATAAAATAATAACTAAAAATTGGCAAGTAATTTATATCTTAAACGACAAATAGATAATTTAACTTACAGTTTACATATTTTTACTAACATCTAATGACTAAAAGCTAATATCTAACAACTAATAGCCAATAGCCAACAGCTAATAGCTAATAGCTAAATAGCTAACAACCAACAGCTAATAGCTAATCCCTATCTCTCCCATTCCTCGATATGAGGTGAAAAATCGAGTTGATAATCAGGAATCCCCAAAGTTAAACCATATGCTGTAACTTCTTCATACTGTTCTGGTTTAGATCTATCAACCTTAAAATATTTACCCCTAAAAATAATGTAATGATAATCTTCACTCTTAAAATCAGCATACCAAGCATGCTCAGGATCTAGTGAATTTGATAAGTCTTTAACAACCTCCTCTGAACTTTCTTCGGGGATTTCTACAGTATGCAAAGTCCATTGTTCTACCCAAGGCGTTTTATGTTCCGGTGTGGCTTTTTCAACCTTTGTTTCAAGTATTTTCACTTTATCCAAGACTCTTTTATCCATCAAGCTTTCCTCAATTATCACACCAGTATAATGTTTATTATTCATTTAATTCTGAGTTAACAATTTACCTAAAAGCTAAAAGCTAATAGCCAATAGCTAGCAGCTAGATAGCTAACAGCTAATAGCCAAATAGCCAAAAAACTAACAGCTATCCCATTATATCAATAATTAAACTACAGGTAAGTTGACACGAATGTCTAAACATCATATCCTCAAGCATATAACTTTGTTATTTAAGCTTTGGAATATTACTTAAACCTAGTAAAAATAAATGCATTCAAGCTCAAAACTGCCTCAAGTGATAAGCTGAAAGCTTTTAAATTTAAAATTAAAGCAATCAAAGGGATACTCTTCTTATTACGTTTAGTCCCAAACCGATTCATAACTATTACTATCAAACTCTTTACTCCCCTCTTAATAAAAGTTCTCCAATATAAGTATGACATACTTTTCAAAAACTATTCTGTGGTTTTCGAAAAATCTGAAGAACATGAGCTGAAAAAATATGTGCAAAGAGGATTTCAAAGTCATATTCTCAACATTATTCTTAGCGCGAAGTACATGTTCACAAAACAAAGCAAGATAAAGTTTAAAAATGAAATAATTGGTCCAGGGAAATCTCTTCTCAAAAAACATATAGATAAGCCTATCATCTTTGTAGTACCGCACTTAGACATCCATTTTTTAAACGCTAAAATAATTGCCAAAAAAGTTGATAGACCGATACTTATCCCGCTTAGAGGTAGTATGGTTCAACAAAATATTGAAAAGTTAATTTACAAAGAACTTTCTATAGAAAACCTACATTTCACACGACTTGGCGGAGCGATGCCAGAAGTAGAAGAGTTGTTAAAAAATAAAGGGGTTCTTATAATGCCTCTGGATGCAGTATTACCCCTGAAGTACAAAAGAACAGTAAACTTTTTTGGTTATAAGTTTGATGTCTCCACTGGTCCTTTCTGGCTTGCTCAGAAATACAATGTGCCAATCTATTCTGGATATGGAATCTTTGACGATAAAAAAATGAAGATAGATCTTTACATTGACAACGAAATCGAAGTCAGGAATGAAGAACAGACGTTAAATGAAATCATAAAAAGGTTTGAGAGATACATAACCTCAAATCCAGGCAGCTGGAATCATACAGATGATTTCTTTCGAGAAAAATATTGACAGAAATTTATATCTAAACAAATACCCCTCTTATAAAGCTGAAAATATTCAAACATTTCTTCACGCAAAGAATTAGAAATATATTAAGAAACTGCAAAATTGTTGAATCCCTATTTTATGTTATGTATCATGAAATATAAATTTTTAACTAAGATCTATGCAATGTCCCGAATGTAATAATGAAATGGAAAAAGGGTTTTTGGAAAATGGATTGTGGATCAAAGGTGAATTAAAGCTTCCAGCCAAAGTATTAGTAGCGCCAATTGGCAGAAAGAGTGATTATTGCATTGCTTGGAAATGCTCCTCATGTGGAAAGATTGAATTAAGAGCTGAAGTAAAATAACTAAATATAAGGCTGTCTGACTATAGTCTTGAGTTTCTCTGGTGCTGTTCTTCTCATATCGCTCAAATAAATTTCATGATGTTTCTGCTTCAATCCGTCAAACGAAAACCCATTTTCTTTTATGAAATCATGAACTTTCTGGATGTTTTCTGCTTCTTCTGAGTACGGTCCAAGATGTAGGATCTGTGCTGATTTACCTTCCTTAAATTTCTCAATTGTAATCCTATCTATAAATTCAGGATTTTTCTTTTCCCGAACTTCCTCGACAGCATCTTCAAACATATCTTTGGTGATAAAATCTGGCTGAACTATAAAAATTTTCCAGAGCCAATTACTTTTGTCATCTTGTTTGAATTTACTCATATCCTCAGCCCACCACAAACCTTCCATAGGCATAACGGCATAATCTTTCTTAAGGACCAATTTGGAAGCAAATTTAATTTTATAAACAACTGGATACAAAGCTTCTACAGCTTTTTTAAACTCTTCAGAAGTGTTGGGATCTCCAGCGCCTTCAATTGAAACAATTGTAAATTCTGGCACATCGACAAATACTGGTTTATCTTCAGGAGTTTTATATAGTTCCTTATACTTTTTCTTGAGATCAAGTTTCGCAGACATGAAAAAAATGTAACAAAAAAAATATATCAATTAATACTATAGCACTAATAGCTAATAGCCAATAACTAACAACCAATAGCTAACAACTACTTCCCTCCCACAAGTTTTAATAATTTTATGATCTCATCGCTTCTCTCCTTGATTTCATCCAAAGAACTAATCTCCAAAACTTTCGTTGTTTTACCTCCACCATCAAAGAGTTCTATCTCTTGTTCCTTCAAGCCTTTAATAGAAAACCCAAGGTTAACATGATCTTTGAGAGCAACAATATAAAACTTGCCATCATCAAACGCTGGCACTCCCCACTTCATAGCCTCTTTAATTTCTGGATAAGTATCGAAAATAATTTCTCTAAGTTTACTACAAACTTCCCTTTGAGGAGACTTTTGTTTTGCTATATAGTCATGAATTTTGGGATTATTCAAGTTCTGCGACTATAACAGTATAATTTTTGCCATACTTCTTGGCGCATTTAGGGCAAGTGGTGTACCACATATACATTTTCTTATATTTCAGTCCTTTTTTCGCAATGTGTTCATCGAAATCTTTGCACCATTTACCGGTGTCCTTGAAATCACCCTCATATACCCTGGAATAATACTCTCCACTTAGAGTGACATTTTCCGCTCCTGGAACTTCTTTATCAACTGCTAGATAAACATCCATATTGAACTTTGAAGTATGGTCAGACAGGCATAACCAGTTATCATATTTTGCGCCTGCATCTTTAGCAAGCTTATCAAGTTTTTTCATTACTCCCCCAAAATTAATTGGCATAAAAAAGAATGTGAAAACCTTTCCCTTGATGAATCTTTTCTCCTCCCATTTGAGGAGTTTATCCTGCCATGGCTCTGGATTGAACTCTGGACAGCAATCGAAATCTTTTTGTTGGTCCATACTATTTATCTTAATAATTATAAACTAGTTATAGTATAGGGAAAGTATCGTGCGGTGTAAATCCAAAACCCAAAGTACAAATTTCAAAATCTAGAACCAATAGACAAGGACTAAAAGCTAACGGCCAATGGCAAATAGCTAATCACCTAACAACCTAATCACCTTCAATATTTCTAACTTACAACATAAAACTTAAAACTAACAAATTGCTAAGGTATAATGATATTTAATTCTAAACTTAACCCAATGATCAAAGCAGTCATTTTCGATTTCGGAGGTGTAATAATAAAATCTACTGGAGACTTAATTTTCAAAGACTTTGCAAAAGCATTCAAAGCTACAACAGATGAAATCTCAGAAGCTATTGCTGAAATAAGATCCGATTATCAAAAAGGAAAACTCTCAGATGATGAAGTACAATGGTTTCTTGAAAAAAGATTTAACGTCAAACCACAAGTAACTATTGAAAAGCTCTGGCAGGAAAATTATGGAAAAGAAGGGTTTTTCGAGGGAAATATTGAGTTAATTAAAAAATTGAAGTCTAAGGGAATCAAAACAGCCTGTCTTTCAAATACCATTCACCCACATGCAAATGTAAACAAAGAAGCAGGTGATTATGAAATTTTTGATTTTATTTCTCTCTCATGTGATATAGGTATGAGAAAACCAGATGCTGATATATTCGAGTACACTCTAGATAATGTAGGGGCAAAACCGGAAGAAGCTATTTATATAGATGATTTAGAGGAATTCATCCAGGCTGCGAATAGTTTGGGGATTAATGGAATACAGTTTAGAAGCGAGGAGCAACTAAAAATTGAATTATCTAACCTCAAAGTAGTATAAATTGCTATTTATTCTTATGATATTGGTCGTAAATAATTGGGTCCGGGTTTTCTATTCCGGTAGAAATATATTGAATGGTGGAGAAAATAGGGAGTTAGAAAACCCGGTGACTTTTTCTGCCTTTTTGGTCATTCAAAAAGGCAAAAGAAATCTTAATAATTAACAGAATATAATTTATATAACTCAAGACTTACACTCAAAATTCTAGGATTACTACTTACTTAAATACTCCCTCATCAGCTCAATATCCCTAAAATCTTTATCTCTACCAAGTTCTTTTTTGAATTTAATAAATTCTTCAAGTTTGATGAATGGAAACCCCTTTATAATATCTGCCTCATCTATAAGTTTTCTGGTATCACCAATATAATTTCCTAGCATAAAACTCGGCAGTATATCAACATTATCTTTCTTAAGCATAAGCCTACTAGTTCTCATACACTGCTCACAAGTGCATTGTTCATAGCCTTCATTCAAGAGTTTCTGATATAAATTCGGAGTAACTAATATATCCAAATCATGTGCCTCGCGAATTCCATGGGCAGCCATAGCTCCTCCTACAACTACATATTCACCTAAAGGGAAATTAAGTTCTTTCAATTTTTCAAAAATATCCATAACTTTGTTGATTTACAATTTATAATTAATTTTCAGCTTTTCCCCGTCAACTTTCAACTCTTAACTTTTAACTCTCAACTTTTAACTCTCAACTTTCCACCCTCCCCCTCATTATCTCAAAAAAATCTCCTCTATTCTGACATACTTCGAGTCTAGGAACAAAAACCCCGTTATTTCTCCGAAACGATAAGAATCTTTCATTCTGCTGGTGTAACGTTAAAGGTATATTTCCTATTGCAAACTCATCTGGCCCAATTATAAATGAATGTCCTTTCCAATGTGTCTGAAAACCGTCATGAACATATTGCACAAGTGGCAGCAGATTTTGTCTGATATCATCTGAATCTTCCCAGCCATAATAAATTGGCTGTACATACTCAGAACTGCTAAAAGGACGTCCATTCACAACTCTTAAACCTGCTCGAGATGGCTGGATTAATACACATTTACCTCCTATCTGTAATGAACCATCATCATTTTCTGAGAAGATAACTATGCCAGCAGTAGTTTGATTTGTATTATCAGCGAGTGCGAAAGGGACTATTTCAGCCCTGGTAGGAACATTAGATCTGACGCTAGTAGGAACTTGATTATGTGGAATTACAGACTCTTTGATAAAATCGAAAATTCTGGTTGGAGGTTCGGTAAGTAATCGAAAAGCTCTTTCATAACCAGCAGAATCATACTCCGGGGGCAACTCGGCAGCATGTAAATCTTGATCTGGCATTTGTTAATTGACTAAATTAATCGGCTCGTTTTTTAGCCAAGCTTCAATATTATCAATCATAATATCATTGCTATTTCGGATCTCCGTCTCAGAGTTCCAGGCAACATGAGGTGTGACTGAAATTTTTGGATGTTTTAATAATTCCTGATACTGTGAATCTTCCGTATCTCCTATGGGGCCACCGCCATTATCATCTATGGCACCAAATAAGATATCTTTATCCAGGGCTTCTTTAAGTGCTTCTATATCATAAACTTGTGGTCTTGTAATGCTTGCAAAGAAAGAACCTTGTTTTAATGATATGAAAAATTTCCGATCCAAAATTCCTTTTGTACTTTCATTAGAACTTAAGCAGTTCGCGACTATATCAGCGTCCTTAACTGACTCTATAAGATCTTCACCTCTACGGAAAAAGCTAACCTCCATTCCAAAACTCTCACATATCTTTCCCAAATGTGTTCCTATACTTCCTGTACCAAGAATTGTTATCTTTTTTCCAGATAAACCTTTTCCAGTTTTTAGAATCTCTTCTTTGGGTAAAGTCTCTGTATTAGCGACGTTTTGTAAATTTCGAAAATACATTATCATCATTCCGATTATCCACTCCGCAACTGCTTCTTTGTTACAGCCAGGAGCATTGGCAACATTTGTATTTCTTTCTTTTAGTTTATCCTTATCAAGAAATTCTACCCCTACAAACGGTACGGAGATAAACACATCGTTGAGTTCATATAGTTTCTCAGTATTGAATCCAAACATACCTGAACAAACTATGTCAGCATCTTTGGCTCTTCTCAGCCATTCTTCAGCAGAATCACAAGGTTCATTATGATAAGTAACATCACCAAGAGACTCAAGTCTCTCCTTCTGATCTGGGAAAAATTGTAAGTTTTTTGTAACTGTTATTTTGGGCTTCATCTGGTTTTTCTTAAATTTATACTCTCTTTCTTAAGCATCGTTTCCATATCAAGCTCCATTCCTTCAATTCGTTCTCGCATAAATTTGATAGAATCCTCTACTCCTTTATTGAAAAGTTCGATACCAATAGTTTGGAGAAAAAAGTCTAGAATTTCTTCTGCAGCAATCACTCCAATTTCTTCACCTCTCTCATCTTGGAAGAAACCAATAATTTCATCAATCATCTTTTTCTGTTTTTCTTCTGAGAGTAGATCCCAGCTTTTCTTTGTATCTGCCATGTTATTATCTTACAATTTTAAATCTGGTGATATTATACTATTCATATGAAATTTGGCTCTTTCGTTATCACTAGATAGTTGAGCTTTGATCTTTTTCAATTTTTGAAGAATCTCATCTTCCATATAATACATTTCCTTTTGAAAATCTCCATTAGGCTCTCTAACATCTGTAAACGCCTCACCTCTAAGTAACTTAAAAAATTCATACATTAAAACAAACTTCGGGTATTGAATTTCAATATCATCAGGCCTGGAGATTTCTTCTAAAATTAATTTATACAATGACCGAACTAACGCCCTATAATCATTTGAATTTATTATGTAGTCCATTTTTGTCTAATAATAACTTATTGTTCATTGTACAGCTTTTTAATAATCTGACATAGACAGTCATTGATCTTGTACATTTAGGAAATATCGAAATACAAATTCAGACAAGCATCCAGATCTTGGATAAGTGGCATCCCAAGAGCTGCCTTTGGATTGATCCATTTAAATTCTTTATGTTCTTTCGGAGCAATCACAACTTCTGGTCTAGTATCTAACTTTGTGTGAAATATTGTATAAGTGAAATCATAATCTGGATAACGTACATAAACTTTTTTGAAATACTCAAGCTGATCTTGAATTAATTCAATCCCAGTTTCTTCATGAAGTTCCCTAGCCATAGCCTGCACTTCGCTCTCACCTTGATCAATTTTCCCTGCAGGTACACCCCAAGTATCACCTTGAGGTTTATAATCCTGTCTGTGGAGTAAAAGAACCTCACCATCAGATTCCACAAAACAGCTGATTATCTCAAGTTTTGGAATGAAATTTTCGGGTGGATCAAGATAGATCATAGGATTAACTACATTATTTAACTTTCTTCCAAGTTCTTTTTTTATTCACCTCTTCTTTTTCTCGGAAAGCTTCTTCTAAATCAATTCCATACTCATTTGCTATTGAACATAGAAATATAAAGCAATCAGCTAATTCTTCTGAAATACTTCCAAACTTTGAATTCTTATCTACTTCAAAACCACTAGATTTCCGGATAGATTTGAATAATTCTCCAACTTCTTCACCAAGCATCAAGCATCGTTGGAGTATTGATTGGCCGGTAAAACCTCTGGCTTCTTCCAAATCAATAACATACTGCTGGAAATCAGCAAGAGTAGGATTATCGGGTAAATGTAGATCAGAATTTGTTTTCATAGAGTGTAAAGTTAATGATTATTATTACAATTCATTATATAAATCTATGTTATTTGCCACAATAGCCTCATTTGCAATATAATCAGTTGATAAATTCAGGAGGGGTCGCATAGTTGGTCTAGTGCACAGTCCTGGAAAGACTGCATCTCGCAAGGGATCGCGGGTTCGAATCCCGCCTCCTCCGCCATTATCGCAATGTTCCCACAAGACCCGACGACCTACCTTCAAAAGTCTTTACCTGCTTGCTAAATCAGCCTCAAAATTTTCAAAACCTTCAAAGTGGCCAAAATTTGTTATAAATCTTCAAAAATCGCTCAAAATTTCAACTCTCTGGTTCTAAGCTTTTTTGTTGTTAGGATTATGTTTAGGATATTATTGTAGATATTCTCGAATTTGTTACCTTGTTAATTTTGATTTATTATCTACACAAAAAATAATTGCAAAAGTGGGTAGGATGGAGTTAACTAAAAATCCTGAATATAAGTAGAGATGGCATCTTATCTAATTAGATTTCTCTAGTATTTCCATTATTTTATTCGTTTGTTCTTCACTCAGCTCCGGCCATGGATAAATATCTTTATGCCATCTAGTGATAATGTGAGCGACTTTATTAAAAGGAACCTGTTTAGTTCCAGGTAGTTCTTCAAACCTTATCTGTGCAGGGAACTTGCCTCCCCAGGCTTTGCCATCAATAGTGCCGCCCTTACCGACTGGTCTATATGGACCAAAAAACTGAAAGGTTTCAAAGTTGTAGAGAAATAGTAAATCATCTTCATTTATACCTCGAAACATATCCATATACTCAGGTAAGTCACCCATGAGGTGTTTGGAAAGAACTTCGGATTCGGTTTTGGAGTTGCAGCGGGTTATGTAGGCTTTCATATATTATTCTTTTTAAAATTTTCAGCTTGTTCAAAAATTTCTTTGTATACTTCATCTCTATCAATAGGTGGATAATCATTTTCTGCGAGACAGATAATCAGGTCTGCCTTAAGTTCTGCTTTAATATCTTCACGTTTACTCCAATCGGTGTATTTGACCTTATCATCTACAATAGCCTTTACCTCTTCTGCTAATTTAATTAATTTGTCTTCGGCATATTCAAATTGATATTTACGAGTAAGTTCTTTGAGGATGTCATAGAAAGCTTTGGATTCAAAATCAATGCCCATATCCTTATATGATTCTTTTTCATTTTTTAATTCGTGATAAAGGTCAATAATTTCATCTGTAAACTCTTCCAATACCTCACTTCTCAGCACATCAGATTCTTTTCTTTCATTGTATCGATCGACAATAGACTTCAATTTTTGTGAAAAATCAGTACCTTTAACTTTATTTACCTTTTTATACTCATCAATTGCTTGCTTTAGCAATTTTTGAAGTAATTTAATTTTGGTATTTGGAAGTTTGATCTTTTCAATCTTAGCTAAGTAATCATCATCAAAAATGTCTATTTCCTTTTGGGTCTCTTCTCCAAGTTTGAAGATTTCTTCAACGCCTTCACTCTCAAGTGCATCTTTTATCATTTCCCTCACTCTTGCATTCATCTGAGAAATGTCAGGCGATTCACCTTTCGTGAGTTTAAATAGAATTGAACGCACTGCTAGATAAAAATGAATATTATCTCTTTCCGAAGTTGATATTTTTTCACTTCCTACACAAATATCGTAAGCAGCTTTCATTCTCTTCACAAGTAACATAAATCTTTTTTCAAGTTTGTCTGACATTTGAATGTACTCAGTAGCTAGATTTAGAGTATGAAGTTGTTCTACAGGACTACCTTTGAAATACTTTGTACTATCAAACTTCAAAAATATTTTACCGAGCAGATCCAGATGATCTTTTACGATAATCACTGAACTTTCAATATCTTCGAAGTTTTGAGAATCCACTTTATTGTAATGTGCAAGAGCCAAATTCATTTGTTTCTTAATACCAATATAATCAACAACTAATCCCTTTTCTTTACCTTCATATTTTCTATTCACTCTAGAAATAGTTTGAATAAGTGAGTGTCTCTGAATTGGTTTATCAATATACATTGTGTCTAAGAAGGGAACATCAAATCCAGTAAGCCACATATCTACGACAATAGCTATTTTGAAATTTGATTTAGGATTTTTGAATTGTCTATCGAGTTCTTTTCTATATTCTTTCGTGCCGAGCATATTATAAAGTTCTTCTGGGTCATCCTTCCCTCTTGTCATTACCAACTTAATTCTTTCCATTGGTTTAATTTCCTTTTTCTCTACTTCAGTAAGAGCAGTTCCTTCCCCTGATGTTTTGATCTCATTCCATTCTGGTCTTAGGTTTATTACATTTTTATAGAATTCATACGCAATTTCTCGACTACTACATACAAACATAGCTTTTCCTTTCACTGTAGCTCCCTCAGTAATTCTTTTCTCGTAGTGATTTACGAAATCCTTGGCTAGAACTTTTAGTCTTTTGGGATCCCCAAGTATTGCTTTCATATTTGCTGTAGCTTTTTTACTTTCTTCTATCTGATATTCGTTGGTGCCTAGTTCAGCACACTGGTCATAGTAATCTTCTATGCGTTTGAGTTCTTCATTTTTTAATATTACTTTTGCTGCTCTTCCCTCATATACAATCTTTACGGTAATTTCATCATCTACTGATTCTGTCATAGTATATGCATCTACTACGTCTCCAAACACATCTAATGTTGCATCTATTGGAGTTCCTGTAAAACCTACATAAGTCGCATTTGGTAGTGAATCATGAAGATACTTTGCAAAGCCATAACTTTTCTTAATACCTTGAGCCGTTACTTTTATTTTCTGATCAAGATTTATCTGACTTCTATGTGCTTCATCGGAGATACATATGACATTGCTTCTATCTGTAAGCAGTTTAGCATCCTCTGTAAATTTATGAATTGTAGTGAGGAACACACCTCCACTTTTTCTGCCTTGTAATTGTTCTCGAAGATCATTTCTACTCTCAACGGTTTTCACAAAGTGATCACCAATAAATTCTTTTGCATTTATAAACTGAGTTGAAAGTTGATCATCAAGATCAGTTCTATCAGTGATGAGTATTATTGTAGGACTTTCAAGTTCTGAATCTTTCATAAGAAGTCTGGTTAGAAAGAGCATCGTGTAGCTTTTTCCACTTCCAGTAGCTGCAAAATATGTTCCACCTTTACCTGAGCCTTCTGGCTTTTTATTTGTTTTTATACTTTCAAGAAGTTTTCTAGCACCATAATATTGTGGATAACGACACACAATTTTTACTTCTTTAGATGATTTGTCTGGGATATATACAAAGTTCTGAATAATATCTCGAAGCCTAACCCTATCTAACATTCCTTGGATAAGAGTGTAGAGTGATTCTATTCCATCAACTTCTTCTCTGCCACCATCCACACGTCGCCATGCATAGAAAAAATCATATGGTGCGAAGAATGAACCAGCTCGAGTATTCACTCCGTCACTGATAATACAAAAAGCATTATATTTAAATAGTTTTGGGATATCTCTTTTGTATCTTGTAGTGAGTTGTACGTATGCATTATGGATTGTTGCATCTTCTCTAATTGCACTTTTGAATTCAATTACAACCAGTGGTAAACCGTTGATATAGATAATCCCATCTGGAATTCGTTTCTCATTTCCATAGATCTCCAATTGATTGACTATCCTGTATATATTGTTGTCCGTTTTGGAATAATCAATAAGTTCAACGAAAATATCCTTTCTGGACCTATCATCTCGTTTAAATACAAAACCATCTGAAACTTTTTTCATAATAGCTTTGTTGCTTTCGTACAGATCTAGTTCAGAATAACTTTCAAGCTCTTTTATAATTCTGGTGATCTCATCATTAGTGATCTCACTTTCTCTATACCTCTCTTTGAGATAATGGGTTAAATCATTTTTGATTAATACATCTTCTGGTGCACGTTCGATTTCATCTCCCTTGAGATATAAGATTTCTTGCTTGCCGAGAAGATCTATAAATGCTTGTTCGAGTTGTGATTCTGTGAATTTCATTTGGTTATTTTTACAATTTATTAATTTTTTTAGTGAACTATTTAGATACTAATGTAATAGCTTATCTCAAATATTAGTATTTCATTTTCGTTATTATCTTTCATTTTCTGAATAATGCCATTATCTACCTTTAATGTATCTGAAATATCTATATATTCAGAGTAATTTCCACTTTTAATCGTTTTTGCAAGTTCAATTGAAAAGCCTTCCTTAAGCATTTTTATCATTTCTTCATCATCTGTTCCATATTTAATTTTATCGTAAAAACCTGGTTCAATTAATTCTAAGTCATTTAATATTTCAACATAAGGCATTAATTGATAATCAACAAAATCTTGTTCTTCTTTTATTCTAATGATTGCAATATTTATTTTCTGACTCGGAGTTTTTTTTGATAAATCTATATATAATTCTCTAAATCCATCCTCATATGGAGATGTAATTTCTCCCCATTTTGTACCAACATAAATATATGAATCTGTTTTTTTATTGTCCCAATACCATATAAAACTATTTATCATCTCAATATATGACTTTCCTGAAGCACGCCACTCCAAAAGCATAGAGTAGAACATTTTCGCTTTATCATTTTCTAAACGAGTAAAATTATCAGTATCTGATTCATTTAGTTTTATTTTCCATAAAAATATCTTAGTTATAAGAAAAATTAAATTATCCGAATTTGAAACAGGGCTTATGTCTTTAGAATTTTGATAATTCTTTTCTAGTTGTTCTTCATTTTCAAAAATGTCAAAGTCATGAATATTATTTTTAAAACATAATTTAGCAATTTCTGAATTTACAGTTCTTAAATTTTCTAAAGTGCCTGAGTCTTCTTCAATGTTTTCTTGGTATTCTTCAGCTTCTTTAATTATTTTCTTTTCCTCTTCAGTTAAATCACTTTCAAGATTTTTCTTTATAAGAGGATTATTAATTTCATCTGAAATAATTTTATTATCTTTCACTCTATCTTTTAAAAATTTTTCAATATCTGCATCAGATCTAGAAAAATCGCTTTTTATGACATAGATTTCAGGTTCCAAAAATTTTAATTCTCCTGATTCTTTATTGAAAACTTCGCTAAATCTACAGACTCTCCCTGATAAATTTTTGAATTGAGCAGAGTTTAAGTTCCCACGTCCTTTTCTTGTATCTAAAAGAAAAAGTTTTTCAGCCGGAATATTTACTCCTTGTAATAAAGTTGATGTTGTAACGATATACTTTATCTCATCAATTTTAGAAAAAGCATTTTCCACATATAAACGCACATTTTCTGGCATTCCTCCATGATGATATACAACACCATTTTTAATTGTTTCAATTAAATTATAATCTTGATGTAAAAACTCTTTTAAAGCTTTTTGAACTTTTTCTATTTCATCGTTAATTTCAATGGGACTTTGAATACTAATAGCAAATTCTTCAATATGTTTTGGTCTATTGATATATATAATATTCTTTGCTCCAGCATATTTATCTATAAATTGAAATGGCTCACTTATTTCTGAAAGTCTTTCTATTTCAAAAAAATCATTTATGAATTGGTCATAAATCTTTAGTGTCTTTTTCGTTGTAAGCAAATTAAAAGCAAAATATTTTTCTACTTTTATGAATTCTTCAATTTTACTTTCTAAGAGATCTTCATTTTTAAATACTTTCAGTTTTTGTGGATCAACTAAGAATGGAGTGAAATAATAAAACTTAGTGTCAAACTTTCTCTTTTTTAGTATTTTCAAATCCTGGATAGTAAGAATCTCTCTACTATCATTTTCTATAAGATTGTGTGCCTCATCTAGTAGAACAATATCAAAACACAAGTCAGAATGTTTTTGCAAAAGTCTTAATAGCCTTTCTTGAGTCAAAACAGCAATAAAGGTTTCAGGTATCTCATTCAACATATCAGGATGTGTGATTATCTTGCTTTGAGATTGTCTAATTTTAGAATTTTTAAGTAAATACTTTCTTGTTTGAGCTAATAGTGATTTTGTAGGAACAATTATGCAGACATTTTTATCTAAGTTTTCTTCAACTTTATGGATTATTAATTCTGATTTTCCATAAGAAGTAGGAGCAACAATTATATAATTCTTTGTGTTTTGTGAAAAAATATATAATCTTTTTTGCCCCGCAGAAAAATAAATTTCGCTATTGTTTCTCGTATGCCTAAAATTTTCTTTGTATGCAGACATCCAAAGCCGATGAAAATCCTGTTCATGTTCTTCAGAATAAAAATATCTATCTTCTATAAACTTTGCGACAGGAATATAATCTTTGTTAATTGCCACGTCATATAAAGGTACGTAGTCAGCAAATAAATTAGAGTATGAGAGAATTATCTTATATCCAAACTTTTCTAAATGTTCTTCTCCATAATTCAAAAATATAACTGCAAATTTTAGTAGTAAGTATTTTTCATTTTCTGTTAAATTTTCAGTTGATCCTGTGGCAAGTTTTTTATATGCGGTAAAAAAATCTGTATCTTTAATACTTCTCATTAATTGCAGTTTTCGTAGTTTAATTTCATCAACCATTTTGTTCATTAGATTCTTCAGCTAAAAACTCTTCAATTTTTGTATAAGTTGGTTTTTGAATAGAAAAAACGATTAAACCAACAAAAATACCATCAGAATCAATTTTCAATTTATACTTTCTTAACTCATCAGAGGATATTTTGGGACTTAATTTTTTATATAGAACAGAACCTAGAATTACATTCCTATCCATAATTCTATCCTCTGCGTCTGGATGATGTTCATCTAATAATTTTTTAATATCTATTCTTTTTTGATTATTAAAAATTGTTGAATTGACATCTATTAGTACCGAATCCCACAAAGTAGCTCTATTTCCCAATGCATGACCTTGAATATCATACTTCGCTTCATTTAATAGATCCTTATTTTTACTATCAATATCTTCTGTATCATTAGTATCGCCACCTGACTTAACTTCGCAGTACCAAACTGAATTTTCTTGATTACAATAAACAATATCGAAACCTTTTCTTATACTATTCTCTTCTTTATTTTTCATTATAGAAATAGCTTCTAATTCTATATGTTGAGGAATCAAAAGATGAGTAAGTAATTCGCCAATCATTCCTTTTTTTGTGTCAGGAGTCTTGGAATCATATCTTTCTAAAAATCTTTTAAGTGTTTGCTTGTAATTAAACTGCAGTCTTTCTTCAGCATCAACAGCACCATGCCAAATACTACTTAACATTTCCCTTATTTTTTGTTTTAAATCATCACTAAAATTTTCAATATAGCAAATATAAACACCATTTTTTGTATCTTTCTCAACACTGACACCATCTACTAAATTTATCTTACTCATCCTTATCCTCTAATATCTTATCTATAATCTTATCCCCAACCCTCACCTCCCCACTCACCAACTTAGGGAGTAGGGTGTCACGGAGAATAGTTAATGTTTCTGTTTGTTTTTCATTAGCTAGAATAAAGCTATGAACTTTATCAAGTATGTTTTCCACAAAGTGTTCTATGATCTTAAGGTCTTTTGGTAATGGTATCATTATTGAAGATAGAGAGTTGAATGTTATCTGTGGGAAAGTACCAGATCTTGATTCAGCTAAAAGTTGTAATTTGTCAATTACATACTGCTGTTTTAGTAAAAAATAAGTAAATAGATTGTGTACCAGTCCATGACTTCTTAACACCATAAGTTTTGTCGAAACTACATGATCGATACCATCAAAACTTACGAATGCAAACCTTTTATTCTTTGGCCTAATCTCACTATAGAGTATGTCGTTTTTCTTTATAGATTTTTTTGCTTGGCCAGGTAAGGTAGAAATTTCTGAATAGTTACTGTGTAAGAATCTTCCATCTAGAATATCCCCTGTATTTAAAAATATTACATTCTCTTTAGCTTCAAAACTATATGTATCAGAGATTGTATCCACTAATTCATTTATTCGCGTTACCTTCCACCCCTTCGGCACCCATCCCATCTCTTCCGTAAATTCAAACTCATCTGGAAACAACTCCCGTATCTCTTTCGGTAGAGGTTTATAGTCCGCCGAAGTTTTAACGAAGGCGGATCTAGACTCCAATTTCTCCTGCAACTCCTCCGGCACATCTTTTCCATTCTTTATCGCATTATCAAATACCGGATCAAAGTCAACAAACCATGATTTAAACATAGCCTGCGTCATTTCTTCTAAAGTTTTATTCATCTGATGGTTAAGCTCAATCTTGTCATCTAGAGAACCGAGGATGTAGGCGATTACTTTTTGTTCAGGGAGTGGGGGGAGAATCATTTCAGTTTTCTTTAACGAGGCAATTGTATATGCCTGTTGAGTTGATCCAATCTGTGAATGTGATAATGATTCCTTGCCTTGAGGTGAAATTATCCAATAATAAAGATATTTAGGAAGGGCATTTTTAAAGTCACGAAACCAAGTAAGATTTCCATCTTTGAAATAGAATTTAACATCCTTCTTAACTAGGTACGGATTACCTAATGTACCAACTGATGTTAATAAAATATCATTTTCTGTGGGTACTCCATACTTATTCTTGATCTCTTTGTACTTTTCTTCAGATATGAATAACTCAGTAGAGATTTCATTTCCCTTAAATTTTTCTGTAACTTCCTTACCTCTAAAAAATGGAATGCCAGAATCTTTATATTCTTTGGCAAATATTCTTTTTGAAGAAGAAATTTCACATATTTCTTCCAGTTCTACTTCCTTCCAATCATTATTTCCCATAATTGGCTTCTTTTTCATTTAGATAATTAAAATATTCTTCTTTATATACCTCAAAATCTTGATCAAACAATGCTCTGCTTGCACTCAGAACAATACCACTGGATTCAAGTGGATTTAATCCATCATAGTATTTATTAAACTCCTCAAAGTCCTCGTACATCCATCTTTTCTTTATAGCAATACTCCTCCGATCACTTTTTAGTAAGAATAGTACTAAAGCATCAACAAATGAAACTAGTAATTCAGCAAAATCCTCATTAACTTTATCATTTGATTTTAAGTCCTTACCATGCGAAATAATTCCATAATTATTTCTAAAATTTGATAATGCACTAATACAACCAGTCAAATTACCGATAAACTGTCTCTCAGATTTTATGACGAGTGTATTAATTACTTCCTTAACCAACTTATTAGTAGATTTTAACTCAGTTATGTCAACAGCATGATCAATAAGAATCGTCTTACAACAAGATTCTATGATTCCCCTTGAAATATCAATTTTACTACCACCATTATTTGCAGATTGAACTAACTTACATTGATTATAAATATCAGTTCTATTCTCTATCTCTTGTAAATATATGATTGTCCTAAGCATATTACTAATATTTTATATATTACTTCTCATACCCCAACGCCTTCATATTTTCAGAAATAATCTTGTCTAATTTTTTTGATTCTTCCATTTGCTCATAGAGCTTAGTTGTGAGCTCAGTCATTTTTTCTTCGAACGGGATACCATCATCCTCAACAGGTTTTACTCCTACATATCTACCAGGAGTGAGTACATAGTCATGTTTTTTGATATCTTCAAGCTTTGCTGATTTGCAGAAACCTAATGTATCTTCATATGTTCCATTACCACTCTCACCTCGCCAAGCATGATAAGTCTTTGCAATTTCTGCTATGTTATCTTCAGTGAGCTCCTTGTGAACTCTATCTACCATCTCGCCCATCTCTCTAGCGTCTATAAATAGTGTTTCACCTTTTCTATCTCTTCTGTCATTTGTCTTACCTTTATTCTTAGTAATAAACCATAAACACACTGGAATCTGTGTAGTATAAAAAAGTTGTCCAGGTAGAGCGACCATACACTCTACTAGGTCATTCTCAATTAATTTTTTACGGATATCACCTTCACCACTAGTTTGGCTACTCATTGATCCATTCGCCAGAACAAACCCCGCAGTTCCACCCTCGGATAATTTCGATACCATATGCAGTATCCATGCATAGTTAGCATTATTCTCAGGAGGTACAATGTATCCTGCCCATCTCCCATCATTAGTTAATTCATTTTTTTGTCTCCACTTGCTTTGATTAAACGGAGGATTTGCCATTATAAAGTCGGCTTTTAGATCTGGATGTTGATCTTTGAAGAATGTATCAGCTGGTACTTCACCAAGATTTGCACTTATACCTCTTATCGCTAGATTCATCTTTGCTAGTTTGTAAGTTGTTGATGTGAGTTCTTGTCCATAGATAGATACTTCTTTTTTGTTTCCTTTGTGGTTCTTGATAAATTCAATACTCTGAACAAACATACCACCACTACCACAAGCAGGATCATAAATTATTCCTTTATATGGCTCAAGCATTTCTGCGATGAGTTTTACAATACATTTTGGAGTATAAAATTCTCCACCACCTTTACCTTCAGCTGCAGCAAATTTGCCGAGGAAGTACTCATAAACACGGCCAACAATGTCTTCTTCCTTATCCTTGAGTGTATCAATATTATTAATAGTATCTAGAAGTGAAGCTAGTTTACTTACATCAAGATTTAGGCGTGAAAAATAGTTGTCAGGTAATGCACCTTTGAGTGTTTTATTATCTTTTTCTACATTATGAAGTGCAGTATCTATCTTGAGTGCGATATCATCTTGTTTAGAATTCTTTATGATATATTCCCAGCGAGATTCAGGTGAAAGATAGAATATATTCTTCATATTGTAAAATTCAGGCATATCAACAAACTTTTCTTTTCCTTCCTCAACTAATTCATTGTGACGTTTTTGAAATTTATCACTAATGAATTTCAAGAATAAAAGTGCCAATACTACATGTTTATATTCTGATGATTCTACTGATCCTCGAAGTTTATTCGCTGCATTCCAGAGTGATTCTTCTATACTTTGTTTTTGATTATTTTTTGCCATTTGCTTTTATTTTAATATCAATTAATAAATCATCTACTGACACTTCGAGTGCCATTGCTAATTTCTGCATAGTTTTTATCGTCGGATTTTCTACACTTCCACTCACAATCTTCAATAAAGTAGCGTAGGGTATATCTGCCTTACGTGCGAGTTCTTCCTGAGTCATATCCTTTTGTTTGATTAAGTTTTTGATTTTGTCGCCGATCGTTTCCATAAATATATAAACTGGATTTTAATTAATAGATTACAAGTAATGTATGGTATATAATATTATAAAGCAAAATCCAATTCCATGCGATATTTAAAAGATCTACAGCATTATGAGGATAGATACGATCTCTGGACTATTGAACGATGTCTGGAAGAACTAGAGTTGCTTCAAAGTGTTGCTGAAAGGATGGTTGATGCAAAGGAAATTAAACACCCCTCCCCTTTTCCTGTACAATTTATCCTATGAATAACCTTCAATCACTCCACTCGATTCGGAAAAAATATACCTTTGAGGAATACAATTCTGTATATCCAGAATTATTCAATGCTGAAAAGGAACGTCTGGAGAAATTTCTCAGTGATTTTGAATATCAAATCCATCACTTCGGTAGCACTTCCATTCCAGGGCTTGGAGGCAAAGGAGTTATAGATATCTATATTGCAGCAGGTAAAGATAAACTCAAAAATATTTCTGAAGTTCTGCAAAAATCAGCGGGTTATGAATTCCGAAAATCAGGAGGAGATGAAAACAGATTATTCCTTCATAAAGAAATTAATGGACGAAGATATCATATTCACCTCACTTCTTTTAATAATCCTGACTTGGAGCAAGCACTCACCTTTAGAGACTTCTTAGTCAAAAACCCAAGGCTTGCCAAAGAATATTCTGATATAAAAAGAGTGGCTGCTAAAGAAGCAGTTAAAGAAGATACAAAAGAATCAATCAGTAAAAAATACTCCGAGATTAAAGATCCAGTACTTTTCAAAATACTTAATCAAATTGAGATTCACTAAAGTACTCAAAGTTGTAAATATCGACACAACCGCTTATTTCGAACTATTAAAAGATGAAGCTCAATCAGGGTTTGGCGAAGTTAATACTGAGTTTATTTGTAATGAGCTAAATCGAATTATGGAAGTATGACAGACCCCCAACAGTAATTAAGAATAGTAAAATGATATTAATTCAACCTATGGACCGAGTCTGAGACTCCCTTCAACAAAGAGCCGTTATAGTATTCTTTTTATATAACCCCGCATTTAGGCTGTTCTGGCTTAATACCGTAACTTCTGTTAAAATTCACTTCCTGTATATCATGCACAGAAAGGCAAAAGTTCAGTGCACAAGTTATTCGCTCTTTTACTCGTTAGTATGCTGGTAGTTTGTTTGATACCGGCATCAGTCGGGGCACAAGGAGAGTGCCAAAGCTACTCCGAGGTTTTGATGTGGGTGCCGGTGGAAGGCAGCCAATTCAACTTCAACCTCGAAGAAACGTTCGTCATGGAATTCGAAATCAACGTCTTGAGAGGTGAAGATGTCTCCAACCTCGGAATGCGCCTATTTCAATGGATCGATGGCGAAGCCGTGGAGTTGGGGCGTCATATCTCAGATGGAGACGCAGCCTGGGCGTGGATAGCTCCATTGGAGCTCGGACCGGGACGCTACTCAATTACGGTATGGCCTATCGATCCTGGGTTGATGCTCATTGAGCTACGTCTGATTTTTGTAGAAGCAGCTCCAGGTTATCGGAGCCTCACCCTCCAAGGAACTACGGGATTTTACCAGGGCCAGCAGATGGAACACGGCTTCGACTATATCCCTGGGTTAACCCGAGCAAAGATCCTGCGTGGCCCGGCTGATCTGAGCTGCCGAATTCACGAGCTGGGTAGTGGCGCGGTGGTTACCGAATTCAGTGGCATCGAGCGCCTGTGGGAATTCGAGCTGCCTCCAAGCGAATGGAACGAGTACTATCTCGAGTGCAACAGCGCAAGTGATGAGCCACAGGAATACAGACTCCGGATGACTTTCTACCCGGAGCGTGACCAGTGCGACACATTTTCGCCTGACCTCGACGACGTTTTGGGGAACTAACCCTCCCTAGACGTCCAAAACAAAACCAGCTTTTCGCTGCGGCGTCTAGCTGGTTTTTTGATTGAAATGCTTATTTATTGCTTTGTAGCCAGATCTTCTTAACGAAACTCAATGAGAGAGTAGAAAGAAGAAAACCTAAAGTAGGGACAATAGCATTTATAAATGGTTTATCTACATTAATAACAACGAAGAAACTTGAAATTACCAAATAAGTAAGAAGTGCAATTAATATTTTACGCACATTGCTAGTCTCCCATGCCTTATCGAGTTCAACACGTTTATTACGTTCCTCAATTTTTATTATTCTTTTTTCTAAATCTAAATTATTCATAATATGATTATATTAAGGAAGCAAATGAATGACAAACAATTCATCTTTTCAAGTCGGGTTCCGACCTATGTGTCGGAACCCATAATATTGCTGACAAATGTAAATATCTGCTGTATTATTTATCCATGATAAACAAAGAGGTTGAAATAAAATTTAAAATATCAAAAGATAAATTTCAGGAACTTGAAGAATTCTTAACAAGGAATGCTGATTTCATTTCAGAAACTAAACAAACAGATACATACTTTTCTCCAAAAGGAAAATCTTTTATTCTCTCCAATGGTTTCATTTATGAATGGCTCAGGCTTCGAGTTGAAGATAGTACAAATATACTTACATACAAGCTAGCCCATGATGGAGAAAACAAAAAAGGGAGAGAGAAAGACGAATATGAGACAGAGATAAAAAATGTAGATCAGATGAGGAAAATATTAGAAGCTCTTAAGTTTGAAGTGTTAGTAAAATTCGATAAACACAGAAAAAGTTATAAATATAAAAATAATTTCGAAATAAGCTTGGACAAAGTATCTGGCTTGGGACACTTCATAGAAATTGAAATGAAAGGTAAATTTGATACTCTTGAAAGAGTCGAGAAAATGCTTGAAAATATGGCGAATGAACTTGGTCTAAATTTAAGTAATGAATCCTTCTTTGGATACCCACATCTTCTTATGATAAAAAAAGGTATTACATTTGAACCTGATCTATCTAAATTATAGACAACCTCAACAGTCATATTAACTCCACTAGATATAAAGGCGATCCTATTGTATATGGATCAATTGGGGGAAGTTTAGTAAGTTGAAAACCTGCTTTTCTCATCAAATCTGCTCCAGCGTCACCCGCTCTAGTAACATAATTCGTTACTCCCGAAGCTCTGAGTATCCACTCCAACTCCTGGAAAAGCCTCATACCTATCCCCTGACGTCGATACTGTGGAAGAACAAACATAGCGTCTGCTGCACGAGGAGAATATAATCCATCCCCGAGGGGATATCTAGCCCCCGTGAATCCAAATGGAAAACAACCTAGAAGTTCTCCAGTCAAATCATCCTTAGCAAATGCGACCATACCTGGCAATCCTGGAGCTATATCTTTTGATAAAGCATATTGAGCAGATTCGTTAACAAATCTACTGAACAAAAAATTATTTCTTACTTGACTAAGCTCTGGCCCCTTGCCTACCTCAGCTTCAACTCTATCTTGAGCTGCTATACCAAAGTGAAATGAAAAAAAACTATCAATTCGATCGACAATTGTTTTTTTGTCAACACTAGGATCATCGGGTGTGAAGACTTCAATACTAAATGATTGTTCTACAACCTCCAATGGGCACATGTGAAACAGCGATTAATATAGTTGCGATATTATACTATTTTGAAGCAAGTCAAAAGTTTATGTGTGGACCGAGTCAGAGACTCGCTCCAACACAGCAATCCGTTCGACAAGCCTGCCTGCGGTAGGCAGGCTCAGGATAAAGATGATTGAACCTTGGTGTTGGAACCGTTTTCTAAACGGTTCCTAAATATTAAATTTGTATCGCAATACAATGATAAAACGAAATAGTCTTGATAAAATTCATAAAACAATTCACTACTATGCCATCTATCAAAATTTCTAAAGAACTAAATGATCAGATTTACTTTCTCACATTCACTGTGTATCGCTGGTATTATATTTTTGATAGATACGATAGATGGGATGTTCTATCGAAATCTTTAAAATTCTTCCTAAAAGAAGAGCGCCTTCAGCTTTATTCTTTTGTATTTATGTTAAACCACATTCACTTAATTATACAATCACATGATGTAGCAGGCTTTATAAGAGATTTTAAAAAATATACTTCTTATGAAATGAAAAGAAATATATCTGAAACAGAACCTCATATTTTAAAATTATTCACTGGGAAAGATAGAAGTTATCATTTATGGCAAAAAACAAACATGCCTGAAATAATTGAGTCCGAATGGTTTTACCAACAAAAGGAAAACTACATACACAACAACCCAATTAAGAAAAATTATGTCATGTCACCAGAAGATTGGTATTGGAGTTCCGCTAATGAATACTGTGAATTGAAGCCAAATGCTGAATTTTAACCTATGGACCGAGTCAGAGACTCGCTCCAACACAG
>NPID01001246.1_pt1 | contig 24402 bp, 25 predicted proteins | sample 8637491 | NCBI WGS metagenome assembly NPID01 (sample SAMN07420843, study PRJNA396082) | bioreactor metagenome | isolation source: sample BA6 brine-fed electro-methanogenic bioreactor BA | place: Japan: Kochi | collected 2016-06-14 | reverse complement strand
GAAGGGCCAGCACCACCAGGGCTATCCGCCTGAACGCGGTGCTGTCCACCTTCCTTGACACGAGGATTCCCAGAAGACCCCCCGCCCCGGCCGCGGGGAGATAGAGCGCGGCGTGGAGCAGCCCCTGGCCGTCCACCACCCCCGTTCCCAGGAAGGAGGGAACGCTCACCAGGGTAAGGGTCAGAAAGTAGGCCGACAGGCTCCCCCTGAACGAATCCTTCTCGGTTTCCGTGGCGGAAAGGTATATGACAGCCGGAGGACCGCTGAAGGTTGTCAGTCCGTTGAACAGCCCGGAGAGAACCCCTGTGACCGCCATGCCTGCTGAGGTTCTCCTCAGATGCGGCGACCACCGCGACAGTGAGAACACCGCGGAAAGGGCAACGGTCACCCCGATAACCAGCCTGACCGTCATATCCGGCAGCAGCTTCAGAAGCAGCGCTCCCAGCGGGGTAAAGGCCATTCCGCAGATAACCATGGGAAGCAGGCCTCGAAAAAGGATTTTCTTCCGGGAGGACAGAAGCACCAGGGAGTTAACCGTAATGCTTGAGACGGCAAGTATCGGCACCGCCCATTGCGCAGGGGCGTACAGGCATATCAGGGGCAGAGCCACCAGTGAGTACCCGAACCCGCAGAAACCCTGCAGGACTCCCGCCGCAAACAGTATGGCAAAGGTTGCTGAGACCATTTTCCCTTTCCATGGAGGAAGCGGAATTATAGTATGATAGCCCGGCACCGGTGAAAGGCGGAGGAAATGAAGTGGTGGATAGACGAACCGAAGCTCATGGGTTCACACAACCCCAAGCAGAGCGAGCTGAAGATAAAGGACCTTTCCCTGATAATCTCCCTTATCGATCCCAGGGAATCATCCCTCAAGTACAATCCGGCCATTCCCGGAGTGAAGTGGACAGAGATCCCTGTGAGGGACTTCACCGCCCCATCCATGGACAACCTGAAACTCTTCATCAAACTGGTTGAGGAAACCCCCGGAACCGTACTCGTCCACTGTGAAGGCGGCAACGGAAGAACAGGCACCTTCGGAGCCGCATGGCTCATGCGCAACGGCGACCTCACCGCAGCTAATGCCCTGGAGATCCTCAGAAAGAAGAACCCGGAAGCCGTTGAGACCGATGAACAGGAATCCCTCCTGGGCAGGTTCCAGAAGGCCGCCCGCAAGTTTGTCAACTAAATCCTGCAACTACCCACAATAAGGTAAATTAGCCGGTATCAGGCCTGACTGTTCGAATTCGATTCGGGGTACCAAACAGGAATATCGAACTACTTCCCGTTTTTTCGAGAAGCGTATTAATGTCATATTGGAACTTGAATAACAGCGGAGGATATAGTCGAAGAGAAGTCTACCACTTCAGATGATATGTAAATCAATGAAGTACAATAAGTTGAATCAATATATAGAGGTTTAAGGAAAGAGGAATGACCATGAAAGAGTTTCTTGGCTGTCTTGCCTTAATTACTGCTGCAGTGTCTTCTGCACAGGAATGGAGTATTGAGGCAGTTGATTCTCTGGCAAGTTACCCTTCAATCGCGATTGACTCTAATGACTGTCCACACATAGCATACTGCTCTGATAATGAAATTCTGAAGTATGCCATGTGGAATGGCTCTGAGTGGGAGTTCCAGATTGTCGATTCATCGGGCTCAGTTGGAGGTGCGGCTTCACTGGCTCTGGATTCCCAGGATAATCCTCATATCGCTTATTACGACGGGTCGGATTGTTCTCTGAAGTACACTAGATGGGATGGTTCTTCATGGGTCACAACAACAATACGTGATTCAGGATGTTGGATTTCACTTGCTTTGGATTCCTCGGGTAATCCGCACATTGCGTTCTGTGACTACGAAACAGAATATCCGGAAGTCTGGTATGCTTCTTGGACAGGGACCCACTGGCTCACAAGCATGGTATCTTACCCGGGTGGATTCTATCCTTCAATTGCCTTGGATTCATCTGATAGACCTCATCTCTCATATCACCAGGAATATGGATACCACCTCGAATACGCTTACCTCAATAGTAATCTGGAGTGGGAGAAAACACAGGTAGATACAGATGGAGGCACTAATACATCTATTGCTGTGAGCTCTACCGATTATCCTCACATCTCGTACACCCGTTCTGATGGTTATCTGAAGACTGCCTCGTGGAACGGTAGTTCCTGGGAAACAGAATTTGTTGATGATGCTGTCGGATGGACATCCCTTGTACTCGATAGTAGTGATAATCCGCGGATTGCTTTTTATAGTGCCGAGGATGAGATGTTGAGTTACGCTTCCTGGAACGGATCAGACTGGGAAATAGACGCAGTTGATACTATCGGTGAGGTGAGTTGGCGAATGCAATGTACTCTTGCTCTGGATTCCTCGCAGAACCCACATATGGTGTATACCGATCACAATTGCAATCTCAAGTATGCTCGGAAGCAGGGGCAGGAAAATCCAGATGAATCAGGTGGTTTCAGCTCAATAGAAATTCAACCAAACCCTTTTGCATCGGAGCTTTCTATCACTTACAGTCTAGCGGAATCTGCTGATGCTGAAGTATCAGTATTTGACATTTTGGGCAGAAGACAGGTAAACCTTGTTCAGGGGCAATTGCCTCATGGCGAGAACACCATTGTCTGGAGTCCAGAATATATGATCCCTGCTGGATGCTACTTTGTTGTTCTTGAGTCAGCCCGGGAAAGGGTAGCCAGCCGTGTTGTTCTTATCCGCTAGAATCGCTCCAGAAGTGTATCTCCCCTTGACTGCTCAAATATATCAGTTTCAAGAGTATCCACTACGGGGTGCCGCATTAGAAGGTTCTAAACGTGTCCACTACGGGGTGCCGTATCGAGATTCAGCTCAGGTTTGAAACCTTAAGGTTAGGCTTCATTAAACCTGATCATCATCATAGGCAATTCTGAAAATTTCTGGAGCATAGAAGACTGCAGGCCTAAGTGCTCCAGGTAGTTTTGCCAGAATCCCTTCTTCTAGAAGGTGATCAATATCGCTCTTCGCAGTTGGATATGTAACATTAAAATGTTTTGCCACCTGAGGAATGGTGAGCATAGGGGCCAAGTACAAATCGTCTATTATGGAACTGACTCGAGCCCCAACACCTGCTGTTTTCCTCTTCATGTACTTTCTGAGATTAGAAAGTTTTTCGCACCTCGATATGGAATCCCCGGCTTGTACTATTGTACCGTCAAGGCAGAGTCTGAGATACCTTTCCCAATTTCCTGAAGCGCTTATCTCGAACATAGAATCAATGTATTCATCCTTGTACCGCTCAAAGAACGCACTTAAGTAAAGCCATGGCATGGAAAGATTGCACCACTTCCATATCAGTAGGGATAGAAATACTCGTCCAACTCTTCCGTTACCATCTTTAAAGGGGTGTATTGCCTCAAACTGATAATGTAGCAGGAAGCATGCGATCAAGGGATCTATCTTGCTTAATCCTGTTTGTAGGTTTTTCCCAAGTGAATCAAGGCATTCTCCCAGAAAAATGGCAGGAGGAGGAACATACCTTCTGTCGGATCCAATGCAGACTTGAGTATCTCTGACTTCTCCAGGAGATTTATTATGACCTCTGACGCCAGTGAGAAGCCATCTGTGTAATTGACAAATAGTGTTGATTGTAAATGGTCTTTCCATCAGGTAGTTGTAACCATCTCTGAGTGCATCCCGGTAATTGGATACTTCCAGCCAGGCATTCTCTCTGTCATTCAATGGTAGAGGTTTCCTCTGCTTTATCTGGAAAAGCAGAAGCTCTTCTGGGGTAGCATATGTCCCCTCAAGACTTGACGATCTTAGTGCTTCACGTTGCTGCAAGGGTCGAAGTAGAAGCTCAGGATTTGGTAATGTCTGCCCAATACCGTCTAGTTTTCCCAAGGCTTGATATGCAGATGCAATTTTGGGCCAGAGAGATTTAGGGAAGCTCCAATCCTCATCAATAGGTTGAGGAACAAAGGACCAATCATTGTATGGATCAGTGATTCGAACCAGCTTTCCGGTTTTAGTCGCAGAAAACCTGGTGATATCCATTTCCATTCCTCATTCTTGATGATCCTGTCTGTTTCCTTAAGTGGTCTTTCCCAATTAAGAAAAATGACAGAAAATTTTAACACAAGGAAAGATAGTGAAGAGGATTTTAAGAAGCAATCCCCGAGTTCTTGAAAGTTGCCTAAAGAGAGGAACATGACGAATACAACTTATCCAGTTCGACTGTCCACTACAAGGGCCAGAATAGCAGCTGGCTGATTCACCAGAATCGTTCATAAGATCGTTCAGTATGTCTCACTCTGAATCATCCGCTGGAACCATTCTCTCCTCACATTAGTTGATATGGCTTGACGAGACCGTATAAGGGAACCATATATAGACCATAATATAGTACGTATTATGGAGGATAATATGGAGCATGTGCTTTCAAGCTACTCAGCCAGCATTTCGGAGTTGAAGAAGAACCCAACAGCTCTTCTTAGAGAAGCCGAAGGTGAGGCAATAACCATTCTCAACCACAATGTACCGACTGCATATCTTGTTCCTGCTGAAACCTACGAAATGCTTCTCAACATGCTTGAGGACGCAGAACTGGCTGGAGTCGTTCGTGACAGGCAGAGTGAGAGAAGCGATGCCGTTGAAGTTGATATAGACAGTGTATAGGTTAAAATTCCTTCCCAGCGCGCTCAGGGAATGGAAGAAGTTACAGATATCGATAAAGGAGCAACTCCGCAGGAAACTCAGAGAAAGACTGGAAAATCCCAGGACTCCTGCGAATGAGTTGCACGGTTTCTCCGATGTGTATAAGATCAAACTGAGATCATCAGGATATCGACTGGTCTATGAAGTGAATGACTCCGAGGTAACAGTGTTAGTCATTGCTGTGGGAAAGCGTGAAAAGGGCAAGGTCTACTCTAAGTTCATAAGCAGGCTTGCTGATCCCTGATCTGTTCCTTCGATCCGAAGCGCAACCACTACGGGGTACCAAACCTCAAGAATCCAATGACAGGGATCGAGTTGATCATTAGCTTATTCTGGATTATGTCACTAAACCGTGTTAAGCTACATACTAAGTTGTGAAAGGAGACAAGTTGTCATTCAGCAGGGGAAAACTGCCACTTGCTGCAGCCGTCAGCCTGTCAATCCTGATTCAGGCAGCGGGGCTTGTACTGTTCCTCGACGAAGCGGTTGGCTTTGACAGCAACGAATATCTGGCACTCAGTCATTCCCTATACAGCAGTGGCCAATACTCAGCACCAGAAGGTTTGAATGGGTTTGAAGCTTTCCAGGGAGAGGCGCCCACCAGAATGCGGCAGCCGTTCTATCCCATACTGCTCGTGCTTTTTTACTGGCTTCCCGGTGCCGGTGTTCTGCCTGTTCTAATCCTGCAGATACTTCTTCTTTCAGCGAGCCTTGTGTTTCTCTACAAGATTGCTGTCGTGATTCTGGGAGAGAGGTTCAGACCCTGGTCGATCATGTTCCCGGCTCTGTATTTCCCCTGGCTGCTGCTGTCATCGAAGCTTCTCAGCGAAGCGCTGTTCACCTTCCTGATGTGGGCAGCCGTCTACAGCCTGACGAGGTTCTTCAACTCAAGGAGGAAATCAAGTCTTGTCACCGCCGGGGTTCTTTTCGGGCTGCTGATCCTCACCAAATCCATCGGGCTTGCCGTTCTGTTCCTCAGCTCGATCTCTTTCGTTTTTCTGAATGGCAATAAAAAGTGGTGGGGGGGGGTAACCGATTGGTTTGTAATGTCTTCAATCGCCTTTGCGGTGGTTCTTCCATGGGGTGTGCGGAATTACCTTCAGATGGGAGTTCCCACCTTCCTGCCGTCTAACTCCGGATATAATCTCTGGGTGGCCAGCCGTGCTCCCGATGCAGCATGGTGGAGTGATTCTGAAGAGTTCGTGGAGGCGACGGACGATTGGGATCATTACTACATTGACCAGACGGCGGACAGGAACTTCAGGGAAACGGCCCATGACAATCTCAGGAGAGAGGGCTTTGGTGCTGTCGCGGAAAGGGCTGCTCATCGGCTGTCTACGGGTCTTTCCCGCTTCCCTGGAACCGGTGGATCCGCAGGGATGAACATAAGGTTCATCGCCCTGAGCATCGTTCAGTCGGGAATGCTCATTCTTGCTCTCGTTTCACTGTTCAGGATGAGGTCGAAGGAGGCCTGGTTCCTTCTTGCCCTTCCCATGGCGGCCCTGGTGTCCGCACTTCCTGTCTCGAAGGGCCTTACGAGATACCTGTTGCCTGCTCTGCCTGTGATGGCCATGCTTGCCGGGCAGTCGGTGCTTGATCTGTTCTCGTGGATACACCGCAGCCGCTGAGCGTCTTGTCGCCGGATGGGAAGTTCCAGGAAGATTTCGTCCCTCAGTCGTCCGTAAAATGGAGGATCTGGTGCTTCAGTTTCCAAGCTCCGCAATGAAGCTCTTAAGCCACTCGATCTCCCGGGAATAGTGCATTTGCAGATACTCCATGCTGGGATGAGCCTTCCTTACCTGTGCAGGTATCTTCTCCACCTCTTCAAGTTCGGTCTTCATAAGCTGGAGCTTCTCGGAAAGGAGCGAGGCTGCTTCCCGGGGAGGCAGAAGACCTATGAAGTTAAGACCGGTAAGACTGGGGAAATTGGGTGTTCTGAAGGAGCGCAGGTTTTCTCTGAGCAGTTCGAGGAGGGCTTCCTCGCCCTTTGAGGTGAGGGAATAAACCCGTTTGCTGGGTCTGCCTCCCTCTCTCTCGGTTTTGTGGGCTACCAGGCCCTCTCCTTCCATTTTTTCCAGGAGCCTGTAGGCATTGGCCTTCTTCAGGCCTATGGTGTTGATGCAGCCGTTCTGGAGGAAATCGTTCATGCGGTAGCCGTGCATTTCGCTGCTGTGCAGCAGCCCGAGAAGCAGTAACCTGTTTTCCATGGTTCCCTCCTAGTTGCTGGCAGCTGTTAGAGGCTGTATATCGAGCATCAGAAGAGGAGGCTCGTTGCCCTCTGGAACGGCCAGGACACCTGCCGGAGTTACTCTGATGAACTGGTATCGTGCGTCTGTGGACACCGAGAACAGGTAGCTGCCTGAGTCTGGCTGGAAGACATCGAAGAAGGTATTCTCAGCGGATGGTCTGGCCGCCCAGAGATTCCCTTCAGGGCCCAGGGCCAGTTCGGATACGGCGAAATGGTAAGGGTCCGGGGTGAAGTCAGCCTGGTGCTCGCTCTGCTGCATGAGCCTTCGCACCATTTCCTCTTCGATCTCGATCTCTTCCTGTGTCTTCTCCACAGGGACAAAGGGCCTTCTGACGGACCACTGTTCAGTCCCATCCGGGGCATAGGAGTGGAGTGCGTATATCTCGGTGGATACTTCTGCGGTATAGACAATTCCGGCGTCGGAGCAGGTCATGGGGTAAGGAGCTGTCAGCGTCCATCCGAAGTCATTGAGACTGAAGGGGCGAAGGCTTTCACTGTAGACGATGGCTGGATCTGAAGCAGGGGGGGTCCAGAGGGCGGTCTGATGACCGATGAAGCTCTCGCCGTCTTCCGTTCTGAAAGTGATGCGCATTCCTGCAAGGTCGCCCGATTCCGGAAGGAACATCCTGCCGGGGTTCTGCATTATGAAGCCGTCGATGTCCTCCCAGGATCCCAGCCCGGGCATAAGGATCCTTACGAACCCTCCCATGAAGTCGGACACCGCCAGAGAACCGTTGCCGGATACGGCTATGGCCTTTGGCCACTGGTATTCGCCGGGGCCGCTTCCACTTCCACCGGTGGTTATGGCATTGCCCTGCGGATCGATCACCGTAATGGTTGAGTTTACACCGTCCAGCAGCGCTATGAAGCCGCTGGAGGAAGCCGAGATGTCGTCAACGAATGCAATGCCGTACTCAGCCAGAAGGTCGTTTGACACGGTGTCTGCAACGAAGAAAGAGTAGCCGGCGTTTCCTGTGACCGTGTCTTCCCCCTCGGGCAGGGGAAGGGATGCGGCAGGGTCAGCGGCACTTCCGCACCCCAGCAGGCAGCCTGCGATGAGCGTTCCGAAGAGCATTTTCATCTGTGTTTGCATTTCTCGTCTCCTGTATAGTTAAACCTGAATAGTCACGAATGACTAATATAGGATTTGTTGGGTTCTCTGTAAAGGGCTATCTTCCACTGACAGCTTGTTTGTTTCCTGCCTGGGAATGGAATGGAGTTCTGCAAAAAGCGTTTCTGCTGGAGGGAAAGCAATGAAAGTTAAGATGGGAGGTGTTCCGCTGATCTGTCCGGTTCCCGTTGTTCTGGCGGGGGCAGATGTGAACGGAAGGGCTAACTTCACCACACTGGGCGACTGCGGCATAATGGGGCTCAACCCCCCGCTGGTTTATGTGTCGCTGCATGAAAAGCATCATTCCACTGCGGGTATACAGGAGAAACTCACCTTCAGCGTGAACGTTCCATCCGAGTCCATGCTCGCCGTGACTGACCACTGCGGAATCGTTTCAGGTCGGGATGAGGACAAGTCGGCCCTTTTCGATGTGTTCTACGGAGAGCTGGGCACCGCTCCAATGATCTCCGAATGTCCCGTTTGCCTGGAATGCCGGGTGGTGAAGTCATTCGGCATACAGCACCGGAGGATCTTCGTGGGTGAAGTGGTGCAGACCTACGTTGACGAAGAGTGCGTGGAGGAGAGGAACGGGCGGCCGGAGATCCGGGCGCTCAGTGAGATAACCCCGATCACATACGGGCTGGACAACAGGTACTACGGGGTTGGAAAGGTCCTTGGAAGGGGCTATACGCACAAGGAACTGCCTGTTTAGACACAGGTGCCCTGAACAAGGCCTTTCAGGTAGTTCTTCCTGGTTTCCGGGTCGAACTTCTCGATGGCGTAGCGCAGCATGGTGCGCGGCATCCGGCGGCAGCGGGGACGCAGAAAAGCCTCTTCGGTCTCCAGGTCGCGTTTGCCTGTTTCCCGGAGCATCCAGCCCACCGCCTTGTGAATAAGGTCGTGGGGATGGTCCAGCAGCAGATCCGCCAGCTCCAGGGTGGGTCCGAACTCCCCCGCCCGGATAAAAGCCAGGGTCGCCATTACCGCGACGCGCTGATGCCACAGCCTGCCGGACTCCGCAGAATCCCCCTCTCCTCCGGATGATCCAGAAGCCGGGGTCCCAGGATATAAGGAGCGCTGGAATCCACAAGGTCCCAGTTGTTCACCCCCTCCAGATGGCTCAGGTAAAAACGGGCCAGTTCCCCGCGCCGCCGGTCGGCACCGGCTTCACCTCCGGCAGCCCCGGCGGCGGAAGCGGCCTTGTACTGCCGGACCAGAATAAAGAGACCCGTCAGCCGGTGCTCGTGGATGGGAGAGTCCAGGAGCTTCGCCGTTTCCTCAAGCGGCAGGGAGCGGAACTGCCCCGCAATCCGCCGCTGGTCGGGAACCGACACTCCGATAAAGCGGTCCCCCTCTCCGTAGCCGCCCTTTCCGCACTTGAAAAAGCGCTCCAGTTCGGGAACGCTCTTTTTTTTGCCCGCCGCCGCCTCCAGGGCGGCGGTAACTTCGGCCGCACACATCATCGGGAAAGCATCAGCCTATCCCGTAGGTCTCGACGATAAAATCTATATCCTTATCGCCCCGTCCCGAGAGGTTCACCAGGATCGACTTCCTGGGTTCCTTTTTTGCAAGCTTCATGGCAAAGGCAAGGGCGTGGGCGCTCTCCAGAGCGGGAATAATACCCTCCTTCCGGCAGAGAGCGTAGAAGGCATCCATGGTCTCCTTGTCATCGGCCGTCTCGTAGACCACCTTTCCCGTATCCTTGAACATGGAGTGCTCGGGTCCCACTCCCGGATAGTCCAGACCGCTGGCCACGGAATAGACCGGATCGGGGTTCCCCTCATCATCCTGGAGAAGATAGCACTTGAAACCGTGGATAATCCCCGGCCGTCCGTAGGTCATGGTCGCCGCATGGTCACCCTTGGCAAGGGCGCGTCCGGCGGGCTCCACGCCGTAGAGGGTGGTGTCCTCCTCGTCCAGAAAGGCGGAAAAAATACCCATTGCATTGCTGCCCCCGCCCACGCAGGCGACGACGCTGTCGGGCATCTCTCCGGTCATCTCGAAAAACTGCTCCTTCGCCTCTATACCCACAACCCGCTGGAAATCGCGGACCATCATGGGAAAGGGGTGCGGTCCCACCACCGAGCCTATGCAGTAAATGGAGGTGACCGGGTCCTGGAGGTAGGCGTTGAAGGCCGAATCCACCGCCTCCTTCAGGGTCTTGAGGCCGAAACTTACCGGCACAACGTTAGCCCCGAGCAGCTGCATCCGCACCACGTTGGGATGTTCCTTTTTAATGTCCACCTCGCCCATGTGGATCTCGCATTCCAGCCCGAAGTAGGCCGCCGCGGTCGCCAGGGCCACCCCGTGCTGCCCCGCCCCCGTCTCGGCGATCAGCTTCTTCTTTCCCATATATTTTGCAAGGAGCGCCTCACCCATGCAGTGGTTCAGCTTGTGCGCTCCCGTGTGGTTCAGGTCCTCGCGTTTCAGGTAAATCCTTCCCCCCAGCTCGTCCGAAAGGGTCCGGGCATAGTAGACCGGCGTCGGCCGCCCCTGAAAATGCGTGCGGATGCTGCGCAGCTCCGATATAAACTGGTGGCTCTTGCTTATGGAGTAGTAGGCGTCGGTTATCCGGTCCATCTCCTCCTGCAGGTTCGGCGGAATAAAGCTCCCTCCGTATTCTCCGAAATATCCCTTCGCATCGGGCATCTCTTTAAAGTAGTCTCTCATCTTACTCTCCTTCGGCTTTATACGGGCATGGTAACAGCGGGAGTGCGTTACTGTCAATAGAAACGTTTTGATTTTTGCAGTTTTTTTTGCGCGCCGCAGGTCCCGTACCGGGCCCTCCGGAAGCGGCCGCTGCGGAACTGCGCGCGCATATTCCGCCGCTGGTGCCGGCCTCCTGGGCCGTCAATGCGCGGCGGGCGCGCTCCGGTCCCGGCCGGAGCCGGGACCGCCTTCGGCGTTCCTCCGGTCCGCCGCGCCTTCGACAGCGGAGTGGGGAGCTCAAGTCCGGTTCATCAGAAGATTTTTCCTGTATTTCACCATTTCAATTACCAGTTCGCACGGAATCGGGCAGTCTATCGGGAACCGGACCGATCCCTTTCCCCGTTTGTAGCCTTTCAGCTGCCCGGCGAATTTTTCCATTGTTGACGGGTGGGGATAAAACCCTGCATGTTTTTCATATCCGGCAATCATGATCTGCTCTTCCCTTTTACCGTTTTTAACCAGGGCGAACGCAGGAATATTGTAATTAAACAGTTCAGCCGCATCGGGTGCGGCCGACAGGATGCATTTTTTCAGGGCAATCAGGGCTTCTCTGGTTCCTTCCGGCTGATCCTGGATATATTCATCTATTGTCCTGTATTCCGGCATCTGCTTTTTCATGCAATCCTCCTTTCCCACGACAGCTTGTTTATCATATATAATGTACTGGTTTATGTGTCCTTTGGAAAAGTACGGAAAGAAGAGGAGCCGTCATGGAGTTAAAAAATCAGGATAAGACCCGGACCGCCTGGCTGATGGAAGGAGACCCGTCGATACGCTTTCAGACCCTGAGGGACATCCTCCATGCTCCCGTAAAGGAGATTGAACAGGAACGGAAGAGGATCCTGACAGAGGGCTGGGGAAAGCAGCTGATGGATCTTCAGGAAGAAAACGGCTCCTGGTCGGAGGCTCTCTATTCACCCAAATGGACATCTACCTTTTATACCCTCCTCCTGCTCAAGCGTCTTGGAGCACCGCCCGACCCGCAACTGGCGAAATCGTGCAGGCTTCTCCTCGATTCCGGTTTTTTTGAGAAGGACGGGGGAATCAGCTACTGGAAAACATGGAAACAGGGAGAATGCTGTGTAAGCGGCATGCTTCTCTCCATGCTCTGTCATTTCGGCATAGAAGACGAGCGCATTCACAGGATGGCCGCTTATCTGCTTGCACAGCAGATGGACGACAGGGGGTGGAACTGCGAAGTGTACCGCGGTGCCCGGCACGGCTCATTCCACACCACCATCTCCGTACTGGAGGGCTTCAGGGAATATGAAAAAGCCTTTCCCGGCAGCCCGATTCACCGGGATATCCGGGAAAAACAAAGGGAAGGTATCGAATTTCTCCTTCAGCATCATCTCTTTCAATCCAGCACCACAGGCGAAACCTTCGATCCCAAAATGACCAGGCTTTCATTTCCTCCGCGCTGGCGTTACGACATCATGCGCTGCCTGGACTATCTCCAGGAAAGAGATACGCCGAAAGACGTGCGTATGGCCGATGCGGTACAGCTCCTCAAGGACAAACAGACCCCCGAAGGGTTCTGGAAGCTGGAGCTGAAATACCCGGGGAAGGTCCATTTCGACCTGGAAAGGGTCGGTAAGCCGAGCCGCTGGAACACCCTCCGGGCCATAAGGGTTTTTCAGTGGTGGGAATCGGGGGAGTGACCATGCTACAATGCCTGCAGGCGGTGCACACCGGTCCCCGGCGTCATTTTGCAGATACCGATGAGAGGTGAAAAGGTGGAATATCCGGAAACGGGAAGAATCGGCAGAATAACAAAAAACCTGCGGAAACACGGCTTCGAAGACAGGATGGAATCCATCCTCTTCGATGCTCACAGTTTCAGCACTCTTAAGAAGAAAGAGCAGACGAAGTATATCGAAACAGTGCTGAACAGAATGACAGCTCTGATCGGACGGGAGAGCACGGACGCAGTTATGCATTCCTGCGGAGAGCAATGCTGCGGAAAATCCTGGTCCTCCTTTGCCCGGAACATCCGTAACAAGTCGGACGGGACTATCGCTGATTTTATCCGCAGGCTGAACATCGAAGAGGAAAAGTACAATACCTTCATGGAATACCATCCCGGCGAAAATCTGATAAAGGTTTTCAGGACGGCATGCATCTGCGGAATGGTGAACAAGGGAGACAAGTTCTCGGGTGAAAACCGGTTCTGCAGCTGCAGCATAGGCCACATGTCCGTCTTTTTCGGCGCGGTTTTCCGTGACCCGTCAATCACTTTTAAGGCTTCCATAATGAATGGGAATGAACAATGCGAGTGGCATATCATATTGCCTGAAGTAAACACGAACGGAGAAATGCGTGTCTGATATTATTCACCTGCCGCCTCCTCAAAAGGATCTGGATTTCCCATTGATGAAGGCTCTGGAACTTCGCCGGACCAGGCGCAGATGGAGTGAAGAAGGTCTTACGCTCCGGGAGATATCAAACCTGCTGTGGGCGGCCTGCGGCATTACCCTGGAAGAGACAAAAAAAAGCAAAAGCAGAAGAACCGCGCCTTCCGGAAGGAATTCGCAGACAATCGGCGTATATATTGCCCTGGGGTCGGGGCTCTACCGTTATGAGGAAAAGGGACATCGTCTTATCCGGACCCTCTCCGAAGATATCAGGGAACACCTGGGGAATCAGAAGATGATGAAATCCATGCCTGCCGGTCTGATCTATGTTTCCGACTTTACAAAGCTGACCGGATATACGGGGACGGATGATAAGCGAAAATGGTTTGTGGCGGGAACGGAAACAGGATTCATCAGCCAGAACGTCTACCTCTACTGTGCTTCCGCACAGCTCTCCACCGCCGTCATCGGACTGGTGGACCGGGAGAAGCTGCACGGGATAATGGGTCTGCAGGAGCATGAAAAGATTGTCTACACCCAGGCTGTCGGGAAGGCTGTCTGAAAGGAGTTCAAGATGATGGATGCTGCAATGCTGCTGCTTGGCTTTCTTCCGCTGATATTCGGAGCTAATCTCCTTGTGGATGGAGCCTCCTCTATTGCGAAAAGGTATAACGTACCCAATATCGTCATAGGATTGACCATAGTGGCCTTTGGAACTTCAAGCCCCGAACTGATTGTGAATATCTTCGCGTCCGCTGCCGGCAATTCCGATATAAGCCTGGGTAATATTCTGGGAAGCAACATTTTCAATGTTTTTGCAATACTTGGCATATCGGCGATTATCTATCCCCTTGCGGTAAAGTCAAATACAACCTGGATTGAAATTCCGCTCTCTCTCCTGGCGGCCATGGTAATTCTTGTTCTGTCAAATGATTCGGCAATAGACAATGCCTCTGCTTCCATGATTACCCGGTCGGATGGAATAATCCTCCTCTTTTTCTTTGCAGTGTTCATGAGCTACAACTTTCAGATAATGAAATCGGGCAGCTACGAAGAAGAGGCCGCAGTAAAGCAGCATTCCATATGCAAGTCGGCAGCCATGTTCCTGATCGGTCTCGCTCTCCTTGTTGCAGGCGGAAGACTTATCGTGGTTTTCGCAGTTAAAATCGCACGGAGTATGGGCCTTTCGGAAAGAATAATCGCCTTGACCATAATATCAATCGGAACATCCTTACCCGAACTGGCCACTTCCGCGGCGGCCGCCTTCAAGAGAAATGTCGATATAGCCATCGGCAATATTGTCGGTTCAAATATTTTTAATGCCTTTTTTATCCTGGGTATATCCGCTGTCATTCATCCCGTTCCCCTGCGGGAATTTTCCAATGTCGATATTCTGGTACATATTTTTGCAAGTGCTCTTTTATTTCTCTTTGTATTTACCGGAAAGGAGAGAAAAATAGAAAGATGGGAAGGGATAGTGTTTCTCACTTTTTATGCAGCGTATACAGTGATCCTGCTGCAGGGAGCCGCGGTGCATTAAAACCGGGGCTAAGGGGAGATGATAAAGCCGCTGTTTTCTCCCCGGGGATCCGCCCCGTACTCCAGCTCATCAGTTTCCGGATTCCGGTAAATGACATTGGCATTTCCGATAATGCCGCTGCGGCCGATAGTGTGTCCGCGGCTGCGGAGCTCTTCGGCTGCATCCGGTGGAAATCCGCGCTCAAGATAGAGTTCATTTGTGGCGGCGTGGGGATGGTGGCTCGCAGGGAAGGTATGGGTAATAAAGCGTTTACGTGATACCGCCTCCCGGGCTGACATATCAAATTCCACCAGATTGAGAAACTGCTGTATCTGTCCCTGGGGCTGGGTATCGAAGCCGGTATTGCCTCCGGCAATAAGGAAACGTCCGTTTCGGAATGCCATGTAGGGGTTTACCGTATGACGCGGCTTCTTGTTCGGAGCGATAATATTTGGATTCCCTTCGGCAATCTCCATAATGGCCATGCGCTGGTTCAGAAGGATCCCGGTCTTTCCGCCGACAAGAAACTGGGCTCCCGTGGAGCTTGTGACCGCAGCCGCATTACCGTCGGCATCCACGACCGAGAAGGTTGTGGTGTTGTTTTCTTCCGACAGGTTCACGCCTCCCTCTTCGGGCCAGGTAATAACCCGGTCATCGGCAATGCGCTCCGCCTGCTGCAGGGCATACTCTTTATCCAGCAATTGTTCCACCTGCAGGGGCATGGAATCCGGATCGGCGATATAATGCCAGGTGTCGATCTTGGCCAGCTTGGTAGCCTCGACAATCCGGTGTATTACGTCAGGATCGCCGGGGCCCGCGCTGAGGTCCAGGTTCTCCAGGATATTAAGGGCCATCAGCATCGATGCACCCTGACTGTTCGGAGGGCTGCCGTACACCAGGGTGTCCCGGTACATGGTATAAATCGGCTCAAGCCATTGTGCTTCGAAACCCGCAAAATCATCTTTTGTCACAAAGCCGCCGTTGTTTTCCAGAAACCGTGCCAGTTCTTCCGCAACTGGCCCCCTGTAGTAGTGGTCCCGTGCGGCCTGTATACCGGCTTCCCGTCTGTGCAGGTGCTCCTCTTCCTCTGACGGGAGAGAAGCGGCCATCTCCAGCCCGTCATATGCATTACGATATGCCGCTGCCAGTCCCCGGAGAGTCCGGGCTGAATTTTCCTGAACAATAATGTCGCCGATCGCCGGGGGCTCCCCTTCCGGCAGAAAGACGGCCGCCGTATCCGGGTACCGGCGGATATTATGCCGTTCCTGAATAATGAATCCGACCATGCTCCGGCTGGCCGGGATGCCGTTTGCGGCCATGGCGATGGCCGGCTCCAGAAGTTCATCCAGGTGCATGCTGCCTTCATCGCGCAGCATAAGCATCCAGCCATCCCATGCTCCGGGAACGATAACCCGGTGAGGACCGAAAGGGGTATTGAGCCCGGGATCACGGAAAAAATCGAGTTCCACGCGGCTGCCTGAATAACCGACTCCATCCAGGGCTCTTACCCGGTCCCTGTCGGCATTATAGTACAGGGCCCAGGTGCCGCCGCCAAGGGCATGAGAGAACTGAGGCTCCGCTATGCTGATTGCAAGTCCGATGGCCACCGCGGCATCGGCGGCATTTCCGCCCCGGGAAAGAATGGCCCGGCCGACCTCTGATGCCAGGGGATCACGCGTGACTGCCGCGCTCCTGCCGCTTTGACGTTCCTCTCTTGTCAGGGCTTCCGCATCGCTACGAAAAAGCCGGTGGGCCGCACCGCCGGTTCCGGACAGGGACGGTTCCGGTTCTGCAGTTTCGGGTTCCGCACTTTCACGTTCCGCGGGTATCGGCACTGCCGCTTCCGTAATGTCTGCCGCCTCGGAACAGCCGGCAAGCACCGCCGCTGCCGACATCATCAGAAAAAAAAGCTTCATCATCCGGAACCGGGCTGTCCGTTCTTTCATTGTTCTGCTCACTATCATCCTTCCTCTTTCTACCAGCCTTAGCGGCTCAGGGTTTCGCCGCTGTTTACCCCGCCGCGGGGATCCGCACCAATCTCAAGGTTACCGCTTTCCCTGTCAATTACAATCATATTTGCATTGCCCCAGATACCGTTTCCGGTAACACGATGTCCGCGTGCCGCCATGGCATCCCGCAGTTCCTGAGGAGTTCCCGCTTCCATGCCCAGATCATTGTCGGCCTGCCAGGGATACTGGGAGTCCGGAAAGGCACGGGTCAGAAAGCGAGGCCGGCTGACCGCCTCCCGGGGACTCAGTCCGAACTCAACCACCCAGATAAACTGCTGGGTCTGACCCTGGGGCTGCGTATCTACCCCGGTATTCCCTCCGAGAATATACGGCCGTCCGTCATCCAGCACCATATAGGGATTACTGGTATGCCGTACCTTCTTGCCGGGGATGGTCAGGTTGGGGCTGCCGTCTTTAATGGCGAGCATGCGCATACGGTTGTTTATGTGAATACCCGTATCTCCGATTACGTAGAACTGGGCTCCGAGACTGGTTGTTACCGATGCGGCATTCCCGTGTCCATCAATAATCTGAAAGGTCGAGGTATGGGTATAATCGGGGTCCACGGGGAGCAGGTTTCCAACAGGCCATTCAAGGGCCCTGTCCGGCCGGATCTGCTCTCTCCGTTCACGGGCATGTTTCCCGGAAAGCAGCTCCCGGACGGGCACATCAACCCAGTCGGGATCGCCTACGTGGTAGTACTTATCGATATGCGCCAGTTTTATTGCTTCGGTCAGGAGATGAATCGTATCGGGATCGTCCGGTCCAGAGAATTCGCCGAAATCATAATCCTTGAGAATGTTAAGCGCCATCAGCTGGGTAATCCCCTGACTGTTCGGCGGATTCTGATAGACATCAAGCCCCTTGTAGTCAATGCTTATCGGATCAACAATACGTCCGTAAAAACCCGTAAAATCCGAAAGCTCAAAAGGCCCGTTTTCGGCGTCCGAAAAATCCGTTATCGCCCGGGCAAGCGGCCCCCGGTACATATAATCCGCAGCAGCGGCAAGCCCCCCGCGATGCCCCGACTCCCCGGCAAAACGGACATACACCTCTGCCAGTCTGCGGAAGCTTGCTGCCAGATCCGGCATGTACAGAGTATCACCCTCCACGGGAAGAGTACCGTTGCTCATATAGACTTCGGCGGTATCCCGACGGCCGCGGATATCGTCAATACCGATATTAAGCCACCTGACAAGCTCGGGACTTGCCGGAAAGCCCTCCTCCGCCAGTCGTATGGCAGGAGCGAGGATACGGTCCAGGGGCAACTCCCCAAACTCCTGCAGCCACTCCATCCAGCCGCCCCATGCTCCGGGAACAACCGACTGGTGCAGTCCGTTGGCTCCTGCCCGGGGAGCATAGTAATCTGCCGTATTGCGGGATGCAACAGGACCAACCCCATCCTGACTGTGCACCGTGCCCGAAGCCGAATCAAAATAGAGAGCCCACGTTCCGCCGCCAAGTACGCTGGAAAACCAGGGTTCCACAACGCTCAGGGCCGCGGCAACCGCCACCGCGGCATCGGCGGCATTTCCCCCTGCTTTCAGTATTTCAATACCCGCTTCGGTCGCAAGATAGTGGGACGAAACAACCCCGGCTTCCCGGTTGTGCGGGTCGGGTTCACCTTGTACGGATCGGGAAGGCTCTCTCACACGGGTAAGATCCATGGTGCGGACAATCAGTGCCCGAAGGCGCTCCGCATCCCGGGACTCTCCCAGAAGACTCAGCCGTTCATACAGATCCGACGGATCTTCCGGAGAAAGAGCTTCGGCAAGCAGATGCTGAAGCTCCGCCGGTGAGACACCGAACTCACCTTCCAGGTCTATTATCGTCTCTTCATCACCGACCATGCGCACATACTCGGGATAGATGCTCTCTCCGGCACCGTTGCCGGCGAAGGAGAGCGTAAACCGGTACACCGCACCCTTCTCATCCGGTTCAAAACTCTCCCGGCTGAAGCGTCCGCCCCGGTCGATACTCCGGAACCCTTCACGCCCCGACTCCGCCGACAGCATAGCTTCCCGCAGAAGGAGGTCCACATCACCTGTCCCGTCACCTGCCGGACCCAGCACCCGTCGGTCGCTTATATCCCCGAAGGCACTGCTTCGCAGATGGTACCTTTCGCTTATTGTTCCGTTCTCCACAAGCAGCCAGACCTCGTCATTCCAGCCCTGCGCATCCGGGAGAGAGAAATACGCACCATATAACCCATCCTCCAGCTCCGGCTGCCCGCTGCAGCCCACGGTAAAACCGGCTCCAAGCAGCATGGTCAGAGCCAGTATAATTCTGATTCGGTGTTTTAATGTTTTTTTCATATATAGCTCCTTCACTAAACAATACAAATACCGGCAGGAGAAGACAAATTTATACCGGGTGCCCTTCCTGAACAGATGCGCTCCGGTTCCTCTGACAAATATGCAGGCGTGTATGATATAATTTTTCCGGAAAGCCGAAATATCAGCAGCAAGGAGCGAACGCAGTGAGCACCGGAACAGACAAGTTTGATTCCATCCGGATTATGGATCTTACACCCGGAAACATGGCCGAATACGGGGTGTGCGGATACAAGTATGCGGAGAAGCATCTGGAACTGAGAAGAAAAATTGCATGGTTCGAAGAGTATTATCCGAAGGGGCTGCGGATTAAGGCTCTGGTCTCCGAACAGGGAGGCTATCAGGGCATGCTCGAGTACATTCCGGGGGAATACGCCCACCGTCCCGTCAAGGCGGAGGGCTACATGTTCATCCACTGCGTTTTTGTGGGCTTCAAAAAAGAGTTCAAGGGCCGGGGTTACGCTTCCCTGCTGCTGGAAGAATGCATTGGGGAATCACAAAAAGCAGAAAAGAAGGGACTGGCCGTTGTCACCAGGAAGGGCTCCTTCATGGCGGGCAGGGATTTTTTCCTTAAACATGGCTTTGTTCCGGTGGATGCGTCAAAACCGGACTTCGAACTTCTGGCATTGAAATTTGATAAAGAAGCACCGGATCCCGCTTTCAGGGAGATGTCCGCTGCGGCATATCCCGAGGGACTGACGGTCATGCGTTCCGCTCAGTGCCCCTATTCGGTGAAAAATGTAGATGCAATTTTGGGGACAGCTGAAAAGATGAATATCAAGGCCAGACTGGTGGAACTGGAAGATTCGCAATCGGCCCGGAACTGCCCCTCCCCCTTCGGAACCTTCTGCATCATCTACAATGGACAAGTTATCAGCCATCACCCCATAAGCAATACCCGATTCTTAAATATCATGAAATCCATGGGGGCAACGTGATATCCAAGGAGAAGACACATGCAGAATAAGGAAATACGGCCTCTTGCAGAGGAGCTGCTTAGCGGGCAGATCTTCGCCGTTCTTGCCACTCAGGGAGATGCAGGTAGACCGCATCTCTCCATCGTAAGCTTCCTCTCCGCCGACAGCCTCCGCTCTCTCATCTTCGTTACCCCGAAGAAGACACGGAAGTACGGCTACCTCCGGGAGAGACCGGAAGCAGCCCTCTTTATTGACGACAGGCGGGAGAAAATCGGGGATCTCATGAAGATCACCGGAATCGAAGCAGCCGGAAAGGCGTCGGAACTGGACGCGAAGGAGTGCGCCGTGTACCGGTCCGCTTTCCTGTCACGGTACCCCGGGCTGAAGGATTTCTACGATTCGGCGGAGAATGCCGTCATACGGATAGCCGTGGAGGAATATAATGTGGTCGGCAGTTTTCAGAACATGCGGATTCTGAAAGCGGAAGACGGTTTCGGGGAGGAAAAGGGATGAAACAGTGGTACGAAAGGCTTTTTGAAAACTACGGGAAAACCTACGATTCGGAAAACTTTGCCCAGGGCACCCTGGGGGAATGCGACTTTTTTGAAGGTGAAATCGAGCATGACCGCTCTCTCAAAATCCTTGACATCGGCTGCGGGACGGGTCGTCATTCCATCGAACTGGCGAAACGGGGCTACAGAGTAAGGGGGATCGATCTGTCGGAATCCCTTCTGGCCAGAGCCCGGGAAAAAGCGGAAGCCCTGAACCTCAAGGTGGATTTCCAGCGACACGATGCCCGTAATCTCCCCTTCAACAATGAATTCGATCTGGCCATCATGATCTGCGAGGGGGCCTTTCCCCTTATGGAAACGGACGGGATGAACTATGAGATTCTCAAGGGTGCGGTACGGTCGCTCAAGAACAAGGGCAAGCTTATCTTCACCACCCTGAACGGACTCTTCCCCCTTCACCACTCCATACAGGCTTTCTGCGCGTCCGGAACCCTGGAAGGCAACGCGGTCTACCGGGACAACAGCTTCGATCTCATGACCTTCCGTGATCATAATATTACGGAGGCGGTTGATGATGATGGAAACAGACTTGTGCTCGAATGCAGTGAGCGCTACTACATTCCGAGCGAGATTACCTGGCTGCTGAAATCGCTCTCCTGCGGCAGCATTGAAATATTCGGTGCAAAACTCGGAGCCTTCTCAAGAGAGGATAAGCTTACGACCGAAGACTTCGAAATGCTGGTTATCGCCGAAAAACTATCCGCCGGCCCTGCTTAAGCCGGCGGTTTGCCCCGATCCGGCTGAGGTGGTATGATCAGGGTATATTCAAGCAGTTACATAAAAGGATGGTTTTTAGATGAAGCAGTTTACCACATATATTCCCACGAAGGTCCATTTCGGCGCGGGATCGCTGAACATGCTCGGAAGTGATGCGCTTCCGGGGAAGAAAGCCCTTATCGTCATTTCGTCCGGCGGTTCGATGAAAAAGTACGGTTATCTCGACCGCGTTACGGATCTTCTGAAAAAGCAGGGGGTCGATTTCGTGGTTTTTGACAAAATTCTGGCCAACCCCATTCTTTCGCATGTAATGGAAGGTGCCACCGCAGCGCGCGAACATGGTTGTGACTTTATCCTGGGGCTTGGCGGGGGAAGCAGCATCGATTCGGCAAAGAGCATCGCGATTATGGTGAAAAACCCCGGCGATTACTGGGACTACATTCACGGAGGCAGCGGTAAGGGTATGCCCGTAAAAGAAGCGGNNCCACCGCGGGAACGGGTACCGAGGCGGATCCCTGGACGGTCATTACCCACCAGGAACGGAACGAGAAGATCGGTTTCGGTACGGAACAGACCTTTCCGGTCCTCTCCATTGTAGACCCTGAATTGATGCTCTCCATTCCTCCTCACCTGACGGCCTTTCAGGGATTCGATGCTTTTTTCCACGCCGCCGAGGGCTACATTGCCAATATTGCCACTCCGGTCAGCGATCTCTACGCCCTGAAAAGTGTAGAGCTTCTGGCCGAATATCTTCCCCGGGCCGTGGCGGACGGCAGCGATCTCGAGGCACGCAGCCAGGTTGCCCTGGCGAACACCCTTTCGGGAATGGTGGAGTCCACCTCCAGCTGCACCTCGGAGCACAGCCTCGAGCATGCCCTGAGCGCCTTCCATCCGGAGCTTCCCCATGGAGCGGGACTTATCATGCTCAGCAGGGCCTATTTCACGCATTTCGCTTCGGCAGCACCGGAACGTCTTACCGCCCTGGCACGGGCCATGGGAGAAGACACCTCCGCCGCCGCGGAAGCGGAGCGCCCGATGCTTATGATAAAGGCGCTCGAACGTCTGCAGAAGGAGTGCGGGGTCGACGGCCTTAAGATGTCCGACTACGGCATAAAGGAAGAGAAGATTCCAGACTATGCCCGCAATGCCCGGGATACCATGGGCGGACTTTTCGGAATGGACAGAGTCCCCCTGAGCAATGCGGATGTGGAGTCCATCTACCGAAAGGCATTCAGATAATCTCCGGAGGTTTGCATATGAAGGTTTCAGTCTGTCAGTTTGCACCGCGATTTGGAGAGCCGGAGGCCAACAGGGAAAAAATACGTTCCATGCTCACGGGTCTGGACTCAGATCTGGTTGTACTTCCGGAGCTGGCTGTCAGCGGCTACAACTTCGAGTCGACCGGACAGGCACAGGCGCTGGGAGAGGCGGCCGATGGTCCGACGGCCCGCATGCTCTCCGCCCTGGCCGCCGAAACGGGTGCCCACTACGTAATCGGCATCGCCGAAGCGGAGGGGGATGCGCTGTACAACAGTGCGATTCTCGTCGGCCCGGAGGGACTTGCCGGCTGCTACCGGAAGGCACATCTTTTTTTCCATGAGAAGGACTTTTTTGTGCCGGGTGAGAGCGGGTTCCGGATCTTCAATGTAAACGGAGTAAAGGTGGGTCTGCTCATCTGCTTCGACCACATGTTTCCGGAAGCTGCAAGAACCCTCGCCCTTGCGGGGGCACAGATAATCTGTCACCCCTCGAATCTGGTCATACCGGAATACGGACAGCTGACCACCAGGGTGCGGGCTCTGGAGAACCGCGTATTCTGGCTGCTATCCAACCGGATCGGCCCGGAAGCAGGAAGGGCGGGAGATCTGGTATTTACCGGAGAGAGTCAGATAATTGCCTCCAACGGTTCGGTTCCCGCAAAAGCGACGGCCACGGAAGAGACGGTCATAAGCGCGGAGATTGACCCCTCCATGGCGGAACATAAAAAGGTGACCGACCTCAACGACCTCTTTGAGGACCGGAGGGAGGAGCTTTACCGCCTCAGACGGGATACTCTCTGAGGCTCTTTTCTATCCGTTTCCTGCTTGCCCTGATTTCGTCGCCATAGTCGTCAAAGGTGTTTCTGATCAGTCTGCGGAGCGTATCCAGTCCGAACTCTTTCTTCGCTATTTTGAAGTTGTGTTCCACCATCTTCTCACGCGCCTTCCGGTCCGTCAGGATACGGTAGAGCTCGTCCACGGCCCGTTCGGGAATAATCAGGCTGTTATCATGGTCGTATACATCCCGGATTTCGATGTTATCGAAACCCATTATCTTTATATCGGTCTTGTAGACAAGATAGGTTGTGGTTACCACCGGAGCCTTTGCGGCTATTGCCTCCAGAAGCGCGTTTCCGAATCCCTCCCAGACCGGCAGATAGGTGACAATGTCCGCGTTGACAAGAACATCCCGGTTGGTAAAGAGAGTTCTCCCCTCCGCGTCGCTGCCCCGCCGCGCGGCAATCCGGTCGCTGATAAGTCTGAGGTCGATGGAACGCTCTTCGCACATCGAACGGATCTGGCCTATGTAGTTCCGGTCCGGTTCGTCTCCCTGGTAGAGACTGATGACGAATTTCACCCTCGGAGCGATATCCGGATACTTCTTCAGAAGCCGTCCGACAAGCTCAACAGAGTCTTCGATCCTCTTCCTGCGCACAATCCTCGTAGGCTGAACAATAAGAATGTCCTCTTCCGAAAAGCCGAGTTCCTCCCTGAACCTGCCGTTGTACTGGTCACGAACCGGGGGGGAATCAAAATCTTCGCAGTTGGGAATTACCCGTGGATGCACCCGCTTGAATGAGCGGAGAATGTGTTCGGCGTAGCTGGAAAGCACAACGTGCTCAAGACCGGGATCAGCCGNNGGCATGATCTTTCCAAGCAGGTCCTCAATATGGTTATGGCTGAATCTGCTGCGTTCCCACCAGAAATCATGGTGATGAAAAATCGTCGCGACACGGCGTTCTGCTGCAAGCTTGTATACCGCTACCCCGGCCAGGAGGGCCATGGGCATTGCGTTGGTGTTCTGTGCGATAATAACATCAATCCTCTGAGCCTGGATGAGGGAGAACAGCTCGTTGGCAAGACGGTTCCCGTTGTGCTCCAGCTGTTCAAGCAGCTTCTGCTTGCTCTCCTCGGAAAGCCGGAAAGGTCCGGAGCGCAGGTGCGGGAAGA
>NPID01000742.1_pt1 | contig 24500 bp, 18 predicted proteins | sample 8637491 | NCBI WGS metagenome assembly NPID01 (sample SAMN07420843, study PRJNA396082) | bioreactor metagenome | isolation source: sample BA6 brine-fed electro-methanogenic bioreactor BA | place: Japan: Kochi | collected 2016-06-14 | reverse complement strand
TTACTCACTCTCCTCGTGAAGACCGTTCTTGCCGGAAAAGGTCATGACAGCAGGCACAAGGGTAAGACTTATGATGTCACGGTTATCAATATCAATATCCGCTTCACGCAGGTTGGAGAGAAGCTCCCTTGCCTGCTCCCTGGTCCCGACCTGGGCGGTAATAATCATCAGCGCTCCCCTTTCGGCCTTGTCGCCCCGGAAAAATCCGGAAAAGAGATTAAGTTCATCGTTGAGCGCACTGGAAATGTCCTGGCCATCCAGGGTCGAAGCCCTGGTTATACCGATACTCTGAAGAGCAAGAAACACATCCTCTTTCAGATCCGGATCGGATACCTCAAGAATCATGTAATACATATCAGCCTCCTCGGGGAGAGTTTCCGGACCTGTTGGTTTCACCTGCACGCCTCAGAGCTGCACTGGTAAGGAGCGGGCCGATAACTTCCGTAATGACAGTGGTAAATAAGAGTATATTGATAATGGCTCCGGCCATCTCAGCACCCGCAGATCCGTACTGCGGGCGGGTAAACTCCTTGTTTATAGAAAGGGCGAGGGCAAGGGCGACACCAACCTGGGGCAGGAGGGTAAGACCGATATTATTCCTGACCTGTTTTGACGCCCCTCCGATAAGAGCTCCCAGACTTGCCCCTCCGATTTTCCCGATGCTTCGAAGGGCAAAATAGACAAGTCCCAGTACCGCGATACTCCCGACAGCCCGCAGATCCAGGTGGGCTCCGCCGAGAATAAAAAAAGAAGCCAGAAAGAAGGGACTCGCCTCTTCCACAATTGCTCCGCTCTTTTTGCCGAGCCGGGGGGAGCTGTTCACCGTAACGGCTCCGAAGACCATAACCGCAAGCAGTTCGGAACAGTTCAGAAGTTCGCTCAGCCCGAGAAGGCCAAAGACCATGGCCGAGAGAAGATAGCGTATCCAGTCGGTGTTCTTTGTCTTCCTCAGGATAAAGGAGTACACAAGAGCGGCGGCGAGGCCGAGCCCGAAGGACTCCCCAAGGGAGACAAGGGTTACAAGAGCCACCTGCGTCATGTGGACCTCTCCGCCAAGGAGAGAGCTGCTCACAAAGGCGGAGGCGACCACGTAGATAACAAGCGCTATGGCATCATCGATACCGACAACCGCCATTATGGTGCTGGTCAGAGGTCCCTTTGCGCCGTACTGCTTGATAACTGCAACAGTTGCCGCGGGAGCGGTCGCCGAGGCAACAGCCCCGAGAAGGAGCGCCATCTCCGGATTCCCGGGAAAAAGCAGCTGTATTCCGGCATACACAAGAGCAAAGGCGGTCAGACACTCGAAAAGAACGATAAAGAGAATTGTTTTCCCCAGTTTTCGGATAATATCGAAGCGCAGTTCCGAGCCGATCATGAATGCAATAATACCAAGAGCTATTGTCGAAACAGACGAAAGATCATCCAGCACCTGCGGTGAGAGCAGCCTGATCAGAGAGACTCCCAGCATCACGCCCACAAGCACATAGCCCGTAACTTCGGGCATTTTCAGCTTGCCGCTTACGCCCTTCATAATGAAGGCAGCCAGAAAAATCGCCGCCAGGTAGAGGAACACGTTTACTTCCATGCTGCTGCTCACATCAGTTCAAGGGCCGGAAGATTTCTATCACCTCTTCCGGGGCATTTGCCGCCGCAAGCGCTTTTCTGCGGGTCTCGTTTTTTGTAAAGAGAACGATTTTAGCCAGCAGCTTAAGGTATTCGGTCTGCCGGTTATCAGGACCGCCTATAAGAAAAACCAGGGAAACCGGCTGGTCGTCTATGGCGCCCCATTCGACCGGTTCCTCCAGAACGGCAACGGTTATAAAAAAATCAGGAACACTGCTGATTTTTGCATGAGGAACCGCAATGCCCAGACCAATACCGGTGCTCATTATTGCTTCACGTTCAAAAATGGCGGTCTTGAAATCTTCAAGATCCGTCACCTTCCTGGCGGCGAAACAGACATCGACCATCGTTTCAAGAATATCATCCTTTACCCTGGAGCCGGTAAAAAGCATATTTTTTTCATCAAGATACTCGTACAGTTTCTTCATGGCATACCCCTTTGGGGACCGAGTACCTTCCGGCACTCCGGTCCGCCAAAATTGTAGGACCTTGAACCGGCAGTGTCAATCACCGCGGCGGAGCCTGCGCAACCTCTTTTTTTCAATTCTCCGGCTGCTTATATCATCCCATACTCCGTAGACCGCGGGAATGATCAGGAGCGCCGTTGTCGTGGAAAAGAAGAGACCAAAAATTATGGTGCTTGCCATCGGTCCCCAGACAACCGACTGCCCGCCGAGCCCGAGAGCCGTGGGGACCAGTCCTGCAATTGTGGTTATGGAGGTGAGCACGATCGGCCTCAGACGCAGAACCGCTGCCTCCACGACTGCATGTTCGGCGGTATAGTTTTTCTCCTTCAGCTCATTTATAAAACTTATCAGGACGATTGAATCATTTACCGCGATTCCCGCCAGAGCAACCCCGGCGTAAAGCACCGTGGTGGAAAAGGGGGTACCGCTCACCACCAGGTAGATAATGACTCCCACAAAAGCAAAGGGAACCGAAAAGAGAATAAGAAAAGGCTGCGCGTAGCTGTTGAACTGGGTCCCGAGGATAACATAGATAAGGAAGATTCCGATCAGAAAGATCTGGAGGATCTGAATGAGCAGATTCGCAAACTCGGCAAACTCTCCCCCTGCCTTCAGTTCCACTCCGGGATAGCGGTCGGCGAAGTTCTGATTGTAGTACTCCTCCACCTCCCGGTTTATGTCACGGATTCTGCTTTCGTCGTAGGCTTCCGAATTGATGGTCACCTCACGCTTTCCATCCACACGTTTTATTGAAGCCACCGCGTCCACCTCGCTCAGGGAGGCGACCGCATTGAAAGGAACAAGCCTTCCATCGGCAGTGGGAATGGATAACTGGTAAAAAGACTGAACCGTGGAATCGGCGGTAGCGTCGTAGCGGACAATAACATCAATGGACTCGTTATTGCGGAATATGGTTGTGGCCGTAACGCCGTCAAAAGAACTTCTGAGATAGCTTCCGATGGTGAGGGTGGAAAGCCCGTACCGGGCCGCGGCTTCCTCCCGGACCGTAATCCGAAGCTCCGGTGTTCCGCTGTCAACATTGTCATCAATATTGTAGAGCTCGGGATAGTCGGCCAGCTTGCGCTGAATCTCTCCCGAAAGGCTTGTAAGGAGGGAATAATCATCCCCAAGAAGCCGAAACGAGACGGGGGGAGCTGTGGGAGGACCGTTTGTCGCTTTGCGGTAGCGGACGCTCTCGGCTCCGGGAATATCTGCACAAAGCGCCTCGACCTCCTGTATAATCTCCGGAATGGAGCGTGTCCGCTCTTCCTGCTCGGTCAGGTCCACCACAATCTCCGCGGCATTGCTCTTTCTGGTATTGCCGCTGTCTCCGCTCATAAAACCGATCGAGCTGCTGATGGAAGTTACTTCTCCGTTTCCGATGAGGGGAATAAGCCGTTTCTCAAACTCCGCAACCACGGACCCGCTCTTCTCTACGGGGCTCCCCGGAGGAAGCTCCAGCTCTATGTAAAAGAGGGAAAAATCTTCGGCGGAAAAGAGATCCTGCCGGACCAGGGAAACCAGCCCGAAAGAGAGGATGGTTATAAGGGTAAAGCCGGCAACCGCTTTCTTGCGGTGTTTGTACACCTTTCCGAGAAGTGCCGCGTAGCGGTCTCTCAGAAAATCAAAAAAACCTGCGGCACGCTTTTTCGCCTTCCCCGACCATTCGGCAAAATGGACCGGAAGAAAAACGAGAGCTTCAAAAGTGGAAACGATAAGGGCGACCGAGACAACAAGAGGAATAACCCGGAGAAACCTTCCGATTGTTCCGGGAAGGATCATGAGCGGGAGAAAGGCAGCAACCGTGGTTGCCGTGGCGGCTATTACGGGCAGAACAACCTGATTTGTTCCTTCCACCGCAGCATCTATCTTGCTCAGGCCCTCCTGTTCCAGACGGTAGCTGTTTTCAATAATAACAATGGCATGATCCACCACCAGGCCGAGAACCAGAACCAGCCCGAAGAGGGTATTGGTGTTGACCGTCTCTCCCAGATAGTCGAGAACAATAAAGGTCATTGCAAAGGTAACCGGCAGTCCCGCCGCTATAATGAGGGCGTTCCGCAATCCTAGAAAAATGAAGAGAATAAACAGAAGCAGCAGAAAACCGAAAAGGAAGTTATCCACCAGCACCTGGATGCTCCGGCGAATCTGGATGGTGGAATCTCCGAATACCGCTATGCTGATACCTTCCGGCAGCTCGTTCCTTTCCTCTGCAACAATGCTCTTTACGCCGTCGCTTACGACAAGACTGTCACCTCCGGAAACCTTCGCGATCTTGAGGCTTATCGACCGTTCACCGTTATAGCGGGCGGAGGTTCCGTCGGGATCAAAACCTTCGGTAACCGATGCGACATCTCCGACATGAACGACGCCTTCGCCGCCGGTACTGCTGCGCCGGACAATTACATTCCGGAACTCATCGGATTCGGACAGCTCGCCGACGGTCCGCAGAAGGTATTCTCTGCTGGCAGTGGAGAGGGTCCCCGCCGGAACCGTGACCGATCTTGAGCGGATTGCACGGACAATTTCATCTATTGAAATTCCCAGACTTTCCAGCTTCTGCCGGTCCGCCCGGACCAGGACCTGCCGGTCCCTGGTTCCCACAATATTTATGGTAGAGATATCCCGGATATTCTGCAGCCGCTCTTCAAGGCGGAGCGCCTGACGGTTAAGGGTCTCGAAATCAGTTTCCCCGGAGAGTACCACTTCGATAACCGGGAGGAAATCCGCGGCGGAAAAATCATCGATCAGCGGCGCCAGGGTTCCATCGGGAAGCGACACCTTGGAGGCCCTGGTTTGAACCTCCTGAAAGAGACGTTTGAAATTATCCTCGGAAATGCCGTCATCAAACTCCACCCGTACGACAGAAAGCCCCTCGCTGGTTACCGACTGAATTCGTTTCAGGCTTTCAAGATCCGAAAACTGATTTTCCAGGGGCACGGTCACCGTCTTTTCAACATCTTCGGCGGAGACTCCGGGATAGGGTACTATCACGTTAACCCAGAAAAAAGGGACCTCGGAAAACTGCTCCTTCGGCATCCGCATTATGGCGAAGACACCGAAAATAAGGAGAGTCACCATGAGGATGTTTATCAGAACCGGGTGACGAACCGAAAACCTGCCGATATTCATTTCCACGCCCCGCTGCTTCCGACTATGCTGAGCTCAACCTGGTCGCCATCGCTCAGGGAGGAAAGTCCGCTTATCAGAACAACATCGTCTTCCTTCAGTCCCGATTTCACCACCGTACGGTTGCCAAGACTGCTTCCGGGCTCGATAAGCGCAGTCCGGACAATCCCCTCTTCCGCAAGAAGCACCCGGGACTCCCCGTTCCGGCGCAATACCGCCGAAGAGGGGACCATAAGCTCCGTCTCCATCCTTGAGGGGGCAATATCCGCCGACGCGGACATGCCGCTCTTCACCCTCTGGCCGCAGGGATTGTCCCATTCCACTACAACCGTAAAACTGCCCGTAGCGGGATCGCTGCCGGAAGCAACCGCGGTAACCTCGGCGTCAAACACCTGCTCACCGCAGGCGGCAGGTATTACCACGGAAGCGGCCGCGCCGGTCTCGACAAGCGAAACGAGCTGCTCTCCGACTCCCCCTTTCATGACAAGCCGGTCTATATCCACAATCCGCACAAGCCTCGCTCCCCTGGTCAGATAATTTCCGGGAGAAAGCCCGTCGGCAATGAAAGCGACATATCCGTCAATGGGCGAGACGACCGAGGAGTCTTCAAAGACCTTGACCGCGCTTCGGTACGCCGCCTCCGCCCCCGCCGCAGCACTCTGGCTTCTGGAGAGTTCGGCCCTTGAAACAGCGCCTCCGCGGAAGAGTTCCTCTTTGGATCTCAGATCTATCCGTGCGGTCTCAAGCTGCTGCCGGGCCTGTTCCATATTAAGCCGGGCAACGGTATCATCGACCCTGAGAAGCACATCGCCCGCTGCGACCTGAGCCCCCAGGCGTATTGAAAGCTCCTCAATCCTGCCCTGGGTTTCGGAAACCACGGTTGCCTCTCTGCCGCCTTCCACAACACCGGAAAATGTTACAGAATCTATAAGCACACCCCGGTTAATACGCACTCCCTCAACGGGAACAGCGGTAATAGCTTCGGAAACTTCATCATCGGGATTGCCCCGGTCCCTGCCGGTACATGAAGAAAAAACCAGCAGAAGAACCGCTGCCGGCAGAAGAAATCGTATAATCGAATTGAGCTTCATCGCTTCCTCCATTCTATATAGGGAAAGATTAATCAAATGTGCCGTCGAGGGCAAATTTCTTCGAAAAAAGTTGCTCCGTTCCGCCGAAAGTTTTATTCTGTCATGTAAGGGGGATTCATAATGTGGGATGATTTGCGGGTTTCGGCTACCATGACGACGGTTGACGCATCACTCTCGACCAGAGAACCAAGATTTACCAGAATGCTGTGCAACCGCGACAGGGGACCATCCTATTCCGGGCTTATGGGTTATCTCTTCGATCACGGCAGAGAAGGTAAAGGACTCTTTCAGAGTGCCCATTTTTCCGCGCAGCTTCCCCACGGCTACCAGGAAGGCAGCTCCCTTGAGCCCCATGTCCATGTAAAGCTCGTACCTGGTGAAAACGCACGTCCCGGACAGCGGCTCCTTTTGGAATTTGAATACTGCTGGACAAACATCGGAGAAAAAGCCGCCGAAGATACCTCAGTAATTTCCATAAACCACACGGTAAGCGAAGAGGAGATGGAAGGCGGAAACATCATGATAAGCTTCGGGATGATAGACAAAGCCGATGCCAGGATAAGTTCCATGCTCACCTGCCGATTTTCCCGGATAAGCATCGACCCCTCCTGGGACGGCAGGCACTGGGAAAAAGCCGGCGTCCTGAACGACACCTTCGAGGGCGGGATGTTCTTTCTGGAGTTCGACTTCCACTACCGCCGGGATTCCGAAGGCAGCCGGGAGATGCTGACCAAATAACTTTCCCGCCGGCTGCTGCTTCCTCAGGAGAGGAAACAGTCGTGGAACTTGTCGAAATCGAAGTGTTCTTCAAACATTCTGCAGATGGTTTTGTACTTCTCCGTATCGTAGAGCTGCAGCTTGGTATTCTCGAAAACATTCAGAACATTCTGTTCGGTTGATGCGGTGTCGAGATCGACAAGCAGGGTGGGAACACCTGATGTTTCCAGAAGCTCCCTGATTTCGGGATCCATGGAAACATCCTCCCGGCAGGTCATTATTATTCCGCCGATATGGGGAGAAAGCCTGTCGCTGTAATCGAGCACCTTTCGGATCCTTTCGGTGGAACCCGATCCGATAATGACCAGATCCCCGGATCCGACATAACGGGAAAGATCAAGATACTCGGTTCTCAGGCTGATTATCCTGATATTCCGGCAGGGGATATGCCAGTTGGGAAGGTCCGAATCTCCCAGCGCTTCGGCACCCTTGAATTTACGTCGGATAAAATCCATTGACGGATTCGGCAGATCCGGCATTGCGGGCAGAAAACCGAATATGCGGAGAGGATCGGGGAAACCCGAGTAGGTTTTCTGAAGAAGCTCCTCGGTCAGGTATTTTTTTGACTGTCCGATTTTATCAGGCAGCACCTTGTTGAAAATTATTCCCTTTACCCTGCTTTTTTTGAACATAAAATAGGAAAGGTCCACCTCGAGCATATCGAGTGCCTTCCCTATGCCTCCGCCGGAGAGAAACACAATTTCGGCGCCGATAAGATTACCCACCTCTGCATTTGAAAGCCCGACAATGCCGCCGACCCCCGGGTGCCCGGTTCCTTCCGCCACCACAACATCTTTATGGGCAAGGTGAGCCATGGATTTCATGATGCTCTCCCGCAGTTCAACGGTTATTTCATCCCGGTCGGGGTTTGCCAGGTAGGCTTTCGTAAAACCGGAGCCAAGCTGAACGGGAGATGAATATTCCATTTCCATATCGGGCAGTCCGGTAAAGGTCTCTACAACCTTTACATCCTTGTCCACCGTCGTTCCGCTGGAAAGCTCCACCAGTTCCTGCCCCACCGGCTTTATATAACCGATTTTGCCGATGGGATAATGCTTCTTCAAAAGAGAGATCAGTCCGAGACTGGTTACGGTTTTTCCCGCATGCTGACGGAATCCGGTTATATATATAATTTTCGGTGCCATACATCCCCTCCTGCGTATCTGCTCCTCTTATCATAGTGCAATACACAGCACAGCGCCAACGGTGGTTCTTACGGTCGCGAAGATGGAATTTATGGAATATAATCAACCTATGGAAGATCATCACGACAATCAGGCTCTCGACCTCCTGTCGGAAGCCTCCAATTCATTCCCGGATATAGAAGACCAGATTTTTGATGCCGCGGCCATAGCCTCGGATCTGAACCGGCCCATTCAGGAACGGATCGGCGCTTATGAAGATATTATTGAGTCAGAAATCGGCGACACCCTCCTGCTTCGTGCCCGCAATATCGAACGGGAGTTCGGCATCCGCCAGCTTTATCTGAAATTTGAGGGTGGAAACCCTTCGGGCACACAAAAGGACAGAATTGCCTTTGCCCATGTCCGGGATGCGATGCGCAGGGGATACAGCGGGATAGCCATTGCAACCTGCGGCAACTACGGAGGCGCCATGGCATTTGCCGCAAGCCTCTCCGGGCTCTCCTGCATCGCCTTCATTCCCGGCAGTTACAAAACCAGACGTATTGAAGAAATGGAACGCTATGATGTAACAATCTTCAGAACTCCGGGAGACTATGAGGATGCGGTGCATCAGTGCCGTGCATACGCTGAAGAGAATGATCTCTACGATGCAAACCCGGGTGATACCAATTCGGTTCTCCAGATGGAAGCATACGGGCAGATTGCATATGAACTCTATGATGAATTGAGGGATGCGCCCGCCGCCGTCGCGGTTCCGGTTTCAAACGGCTCTACCCTTGCGGGAGTACACAGAGGCTTTGTAAGTCTCTACCGCCGGGGAAAAACAAGCAGAATGCCCAGGCTGATAGCGGGTTCGGCCTCCGGAAAGAACCCCATTATCCAGGCGCACAAAAAGGGGCTGCAGGTCTGCTCGGATCTCGAACCGGAATCCATCCACGAATCCGCGATCAACGAGCCGCTCATCAACTGGCACTCCATCGACGGCGATCAGGCACTGACGGCCCTCTACACCTCGAAAGGGTGGGCAATGGATGCAAGCGACAGGGAAATGATTCAGTTCGCGCGGATAATCCGGGAAAAGGAGGGGATAAACGTTCTCCCCGCATCAACCGCCGGACTTATTGCAATGCTTAAAAGGCACAGGGAAGAGCCCCTACCGGGAGACAGGTACGTGGCCATTCTCACGGGAAGAAAACAGTAAAAAAACCACCCGGCCGACGGCCGGATGGTTAAGAGCGTACATACCCCGACTTAGTAGCCGAGATCCAGCATCACGTCGGCAACTTTTTTAAACCCGGCAATATTTGCCCCTTTTACATAGTTGATGTGACCATCGTCACAGCGTCCTTCACGGACACAGGCGTCATGAATATCGCCCATAATCCTCTTGAGCTTTTCATCAACCTCTTCGGAGGTCCAGGAAAGCTTCATCGAGTTCTGGCTCATTTCAAGACCGGAAACCGCAACACCGCCGGCATTAGCCGCCTTGCCCGGTGCAAAGGGAATATTCGCGGCAATAAACTTCTCGACCGCATCGGCCGTACATCCCATATTGCTTGTTTCGACCACATACTTTACCCCGTTCTTCATGAGCAGATCGGCATCGCTGCCGTTAAGCTCATTCTGAATGGCGCAGGGCACCGCAATATCGACAGGAACTTCCCAGGGCCGCTTGCCGGCAAAAAACTTTGCGCCGAACCTGGCTGCATAGGGTTCAACGATATCGTTGTTGCTGGAACGCAGCTCCAGGAGGTATGCCCATTTCTCTTCGGTGTTTATCCCGGCCTCGTCGAGAATGTAGCCGTCGGGACCGGAAATGGTAATAACCTTCGCTCCAAGCTCTGTTGCCTTGATACAGGCACCCCAGGCGACATTGCCGAAACCGGAAACCGATACGGTTTTGCCCTTCATCGACTCCCCTGCGGTCTCGACCATCTGTTTGGCAAAGTACATTGAACCGAAACCGGTCGCTTCGGGCCGGATAAGGGAACCGCCCCAGCTTCTTCCCTTACCGGTAAGCACGCCGGTATTCTCAAGCTTCAGACGTTTGTACTGACCGTACATGTAGCCGATTTCCCGGCCTCCGACGCCGATATCTCCGGCGGGGACATCGGTCTCCGGACCGATATAGCGCCACAGGCTGGTCATGAAACTGCGGCAGAATCTCATAATTTCATTGTCGCTTTTTCCCTTCGGGTTGAAATCGCTTCCGCCCTTTCCTCCGCCCATGGGAAGAGTGGTAAGACTGTTTTTGAAGGTCTGCTCAAAACCGAGGAATTTCAGGGTTCCCAGGGTCACGCTGGGGTGAAACCGCAGCCCGCCCTTGTAGGGACCTATCGCATTATTGAACTGAACACGGTACCCGCGGTTTACCTGCACGTCTCCGTTGTCATCTTCCCATTCCACCTTGAATGTGTAGATCCGGTCCGGTTCGGTAATCCGTTCGAGTATCTTCGCGTCCAGATAAGCGGGGTTATCATTGACGACGTCGATAACCGATTCGACAACCTCGTGAACCGCCTGAATAAATTCCGGTTCGGCGGGGTTCTTCTTTTCAAGTTCGGCCATAAATTCTTTTACATTGTACATGTTCATCCTCCGTAGGGTAATGTCTTTCGGTTTCCCAATACGATGACACTCTAACTCCCAAAACAAGGGCAGTCAAGTTATTTTTCGTATTATGTAAATAAATGATCATGATATCGTTTATTTACGCAAGATTGTATCTAAAAATAGCGGTTTATCACAACAGATTATCCTCGCATCACCGGGAGAAATGTGCTATTCTTTGAAACACTATGGATCGATACTATTTTAAGGAAACTCCTTTTAAACTGCTCATGGAAAAACGTGTGGCCGATATCCTTCTGGTCTGCAGTACCTATGATAAATTCATGCTTGAAGAGGACGGACGCATAGACGAACTTCTTTTTCAGGAGTATGTCAGCCTGAATCTCCGCTATCCTCCCAAATTCACCCAGGTATCAACGGCCAACGACGCCTTTGAGATGCTTGGAAAGCGGCATTTCGATCTGATAATCACCATGCTCAACATCGGAGATACCAATGCGATCGATCTTGCAAAAAGAATAAAGGCACAGTATCCCAGGAAACCGATTATCGTCCTTACGCCGATATCCACCCGTGAGACCATGCAGCGCCTTCACAGCGTGGATACCTCTTCCATCGACTACATTTTCAGCTGGCAGGGGAATCCCAACATTCTCCTTGCAATGGTAAAACTGATAGAGGACAGAATGAATGTCGCCGACGACGTAGCCACGGCCGGTGTTCAGACGATAATCCTGGTGGAAGATTCGGTCCGTTACTACTCCAGCTACCTGCCGATGATCTACCGCACCCTTTTCAGCCAGGCCCGATGCCTGATGACCGAAGGCCTGAACGAGTGGCAGCAGACCATGCGTATGCGGGGACGCCCCAAAATCATGCTCGCGCGAAACTACGAAGAGGCGCTGGAGCTCTACGAAACCTACAAGGCCAATCTTCTCGGGATAATAACCGACGTAACCTACCGAAAGGAAAATTCGGTGGACCGCAACGCGGGACTGAAGCTTTCCGCCCATATCCGTTCGGAAAACCGGGAACTGCCGATTCTGCTTCAGTCGAGTCATCAGGAGCATGCCGGAGAGGCCGCACGCTGCCAGGCATCTTTTATATACAAGCATTCGAAAAGCCTTCTCAAGGAAATAGAAGAGTATATCCGTTCCAACTACGGCTTTGGAGATTTTATTTTCCGCGATCCGGAAACGCTGGCTCCCATAATGCATGCCCACGATCTCTGGGATCTGCAGCACAGAATCGCTGAAATTCCGGAAGACTCTTTCATATTTCATGTAAACAGCAACGATTTCTCAAAATGGCTCAAGGCGCGCGCCCTCTTTTCCCTGGCGGAATATCTGAGACCCAAACAGATTTCCGATTTTGCCTCGGTACAGGAGCTGCGCGATTTTATAATAGGAGCTATAAAGCAGTTCCGCATGCAGGAAGGCCGCGGCACCATTGCCGAATTCCAGAGAGACCGCTTCGACGAACTCTCCCTTTTCAGCCGGATCGGAAACGGAAGTCTCGGCGGCAAGGGAAGAGGTCTCGCCTTTATCGATCTTCAGCTGAAACTGAACCGTCTGAACTACAAACACCCCGGGACCGTCATATCCATCCCCCGCACCGTGGTGCTTACCACGGAAATTTTTGAAGAGTTCATGGATGAAAACGGGCTCTACGATACCGCATTATCGGATCAGGACGACAGGCTTGTTCTGGAACGTTTTCTGCAGGCCCGTCTGCCGGTTAAGCTGGGAGAAGACCTTTCGGCGGTACTCCAGGTTATGACAAGTCCGATAGCGGTACGCTCTTCCAGCCTGCTTGAAGATTCCCATTATCAGCCCTTTGCCGGAATCTATTCCACCTACATGCTCTCCAACAACCATCCGGCTCTTGCCGACAGGTTTGAAGATCTTGCTTCGGCAATCAAATGCGTCTATGCATCGACCTACTACCAGTCAAGCAAGGACTACATGCGGGCGACCAACAACCTGGTGGAAGAAGAAAAAATGGCGGTTATTATTCAGGAAGTAACAGGGTCCATCCACAACGGCCGCTGCTATCCCCACATTTCGGGAGTAGCCCGAAGCCTGAACTTCTACCCCATAGAAAACGAGAAACCCGAAGACGGGATTGTCAATATTGCCCTTGGACTGGGAAAAACCGTGGTTGAAGGAGGAATTTCGCTTCGCTTCAGCCCGCGCTACCCGAAAAAGGTGATACAGCTTTCGGATCCGGGAATGGCCTTGAAAGATACCCAGAAAACCTTTTTCGCCCTCTCCATGGAGCCCGAACTCTTTTCTCCTCTGGAAAAGCAGGACGGAGAACCGAATATCATTTCCCTGGAACTGAAGGACGCGGATGAGGACGGTACCCTCAAAAGCCTCGCCTCGACCTTCGATATGGAAAACCGCATGCTTCGGGACGGCAGCGGCTACAAGGGGCCAAGGGTGCTCACCTTTGCGGGGATTCTGAAATACAAGCAGTTTCCCCTTCCCCAGATTGTCAGCGAACTTCTGCAGATGGGACAGAAGGCAATGAACGCTCCCATCGAAATTGAGTTTGCCGTCAACCTCAAGCCGGCAGGAGGAAAGCTCCCTACCTTCAGTTTTCTGCAAATACGGCCGATTGTGGAAAACTCCGAAGCGGAAGACCTTGTTATCGAAGATCCGGATCCGCAGAACACCCTTATCTTCAGCAACAAGGCGATGGGGAACGGCAATTACAGGGATATCCGGGATTTCATCTATGTTAAGCCGTCAAGTTTCGATCCGGCCAATACGAAAATAATGGCGGAAAGGATAGCAAAGATTAACGCATCGATGGAAGATATGGAAACGGGTTATGTTCTCGTTGTTCCGGGAAGGCTGGGCTCGAGCGATCCCTGGCTCGGCATCCCCATCAACTGGAGTCAGATTTCCAATGCCAGGGTCATTGTCGAATCGGGCCTGAAAAATTTCAGGGTGGACCCGAGTCAGGGGACCCACTTTTTCCAGAATATAACCAGCCTCAGAAATGCCTACCTTACCATCAACCCCTTCATTGATGACGGCATGTTCAATGTGGATTTTCTGGATGCGATGCAGGCGCTCAGCGAGGACGAGTATATTCGCCATATACATTTTGAGGAGCCCCTGACGGTAAAAATAGACGGAAAAACGGGGAGGGGAATTATTACCCCCTGAGCTTCCGGTACTCCTTCAGCCCCTCACCGATAATGCGAATGGCCCGGCGGATGTTGTCACAGTTGAGAACGTAGGCAATCCTGATCTGATTTTTTCCCAGACCCGGTGTCGCATAGAAACCCGCGGCGGGGGCCACCATGGTGGTGGCTCCGTCGAGCCTGAAGTCCCGCAGCAGCCACAGGGCAAAATCGTCCGTATCTTCCACCGGAAGCTGGGCTATCAGGTAGAAAGCCCCTTCCGGCTTTTTAACCACGACTCCCTCAAGTTTCTGAAGCTCTTCGATTGCCACATCCCTGCGCCTGCGGTATTCCGCAACGGCCTCTCCCATATATTCGGGCGGTGCGTCCAGAGCCTTCTCCGCTGCCATCTGTTCAACCGTCGGCGGACAGAGCCGGGCCTGCCCGAACTTCAGGACAAGTGATAAGAGATCCCTGTTGCGGGTTACCAGGGCGCCTACCCTGGCACCGCAGGCCGAAAAGCGCTTGCTTATTGAATCAACCATGATTGCGTGCTCTTCCAGCCCTTCTATGGAGAGGATCGATGTCGCCTTCTCCTCCCCGTAGACAAACTCCCGGTACACCTCGTCGCTTATGATAAAAAGATTATGTTTTACCGCAAAACGTCCAAGCTCCTCGAGCCGGTCGCGGGAGAAGATGGCACCGGTAGGATTACCCGGACTGGTAATTATAACTGCACGGGTTTTTTCACTGACCGCCGCTTCGAAGGCTTCAATCGGCGGAAGCTGAAAACCGTCTTCAATGCAGGCACTTACCGGAACAAGAGAGGCCCCGGCCATGACGGCAAATCCGTTGTAGTTTGTATAGAAGGGTTCGGTTACAATAATCTCGTCGCCCGGAGAAAGGGTGGCCATCATGGCAAAGATGAGCGCTTCGCTTCCGCCGGTGGTTATGAATATTTCTTCCGGTGCAACTTCGATATCCCAGGCATGATAATAGTCCGCAAGTTTCTTCCGATAGCTTTCAATACCGGCGCTCGGACCATAGGCAATAATTTCCGGAACATCGCGGTAGGCCTGTATCATTGCTTCCGGGGTCCGGATATCGGGCTGTCCGATGTTCAGATGGTAGACCTCTACACCCCCGGCCGCTGCCGAAGCCGCATACGGTGCAAGTTTCCTGATCGGACTCTCCTGCATCTGATTGCTGCGGACTGAAAGCTTTAATGCTCCCATGGTTACCTCCCGGAAAAAGCTCTGATAAGAAATCAGGCTATCATGCAGGCATGATGCAGGTCAATGTACGGCAGAAGGAAGGCTTATGGTAAAAACGGAGCCCTCTCCCGGTACGCTTTCGGCTCTGATGCTGCCTCCGCTCCTGTCCAGAAACTCCCGGCTCAGAATAAGACCGAGACCGGTCCCATCCTCCTGCTCCGTTCCCCGGATTTTGCTGCGTGCATCGATCATAAAGAGGGATTCCTGCTGTTCACGGCTCATGCCCGTTCCGTAGTCCCGAACCGTCAGGGTAACCTGCGATGTGCCGCTCTCCGCTTTCAGTTCGATCTTCCCGCCCCTGGGCGAATATTTAATGGCATTTGAAAGGAGATTTCTGATAACCGTATTTACAGCATGTATGTCGGCAAAGGCAACAATATTGTCGGTAACATTATTAACCAGCTCTATTTCCTTGCTCTCCAGTTTGGCGGAGAAGAGCTGTATATTCTCTCTCACCTCCGCCGACAGATGGACCTCGACAGGATTCAGGGGAACAGCTCCTATCTGGACACGGGACCATTCCAGAAGGTTTTCCAGAAGATTGAAAGCGTTTCTGCTGGCGGAATGAATGCCTCCGATCATCTCCTTGGCCATTTCCGGTTCCAGTTCCTCAAGTCCGTCCTTGAGAAACTCGCTTACCCCGAGAAGGGCGGTAAAGGGACTGCGCAGGTCGTGGGCAATTATTGAAAAAAAGCGGTCCTTTGCGGCGTTGGCCATACGCAGCTCCCGCTCGGTAATTCGCAGTTTCAGATGCGTCCGGACCCTGGCCAGGAGCTCCGCCGCCTGAAAAGGCTTGGTCAGGTAATCAACAGCGCCCAGATCAAAGCCCTTGACTATGCTCTCCGTATCGTTCATCGCCGTCAGAAAGATAACGGGTATATCTGCGGTAAGCGGGTTGTCCTTCAAGCGCCCGCAGACAGTATAGCCGTCCATCCCCGGCATCATGATATCCAGCAGGATCAGGTCGATCCCGCCCTCCCCGGCCAGCCGCAGGGCACTTTCGCCGTCGGTGGCAAAGGAGAAGCGGAAAGAGTCCTTCTGGAGGATTATTCCCGCAAGCTGAATATTGCGGTAGACATCATCGACAATAAGAATACGCGCATCGCGGTACATTTTTTCCTCTTCACTTTTCATCCGGATCATCCTTTGTCTCTCCCGTCAGGCTGTGAAACTGATCCAGAAGAGAGACCATCTTCTCAATGTCAAAGGTTTCCACACAGCGCTGAAGCTCTTTCCCGTAGCCGGCAATGGCATCCGAACCCCGGCGGCCGGCAAAGTCAATCAGCTTTTCCGCAAATTTCCCCGCCTCGTCCACCCTGTTTGACTGCAGAAGACTCTCATAGTCATCGAGAAAAAGAGAGCGGAACTCCTCCCTTATCTCTCTGTCGGCTCCTGCGAAAAACTCCTTGCCGGAAGGCGATCCGCCGGATCTGAACAGAAGGCGCTCCACGATAAGAACAACCTCATCGACGGAAACCGGCTTCGTAAGCACCGCCTGAAAACCAAGATCCATAAGAGAGGAAAGCCGGGAGTCCCTGACCGAAGAGGTTACCGCAACAACGGGAAGGCTCTTCCCGTGAGGGCGATGACGGATTTCCTCCAGGGCCCGTATACCGTCCATTTCGGGCATGCTGATGTCCATGAAGACAATATCCGGCCTCTTCTCCAGAACCAGATCCAGGGCCTCTTTCCCGTTTTCAGCTTCAAATATATCAAAGGCAAAGCGATTAAGGTACTCCGAGAGAATGCTGCGGTTGCTGGGATAATCATCCACCACAAGGGCACGCTTCCGCTCCTCCCGTTTCTGCCTCACCGCTTCCCGTACACGCGGAATAATGACCGAAAAAAGCGCTCCTTCACCTGGTTTGCTCTCCACGGTGATATCGCCGCCCATCATGCGAACCAGCCGCTTGGAGATGGCCAGTCCCATACCGGTGCCGTCATAACGGCGGTCCGTTCTCCCCTCATGCTGGAGAAAGGGATCAAAAATCATCTCATGGCACTCTTCGGCAATGCCTATCCCGGAGTCCTGCACCCGAAAACAGAGCCGGACCGTATCGCTCAGGGACTGGAGACTCAGCTCCGGCCGGCTCTCGGCGAGCACACGGACCATACCTCCCCGGGGAGTAAATTTCACGGCATTGCCGATAAGATTCCCGAGAATCTGACGGATCCGGACTTCATCAACCTCCAGGCCCGAAACAGCTGCGCCGGTACTCGAAAAAACAAGCTCAATCCCTTTTTCCACCGCCTGGGGGTGATAGATCGTTTCAAGCGCCGAGAAGATCTCCGCAATGGTGACAACGGAGTAGGAAAGTCGCAGTTTTCCCGCATCGAGACGGGAAAGATCAATCAGATCGTCAATGAGCAGGAGGAGGCCTTTTCCGCTGTGAAGAATAAGATCAATATACTCTTTTCCTCTCTCTTCCCCTGTCAGCGGAACCAGCTGCTGGGCAAAGCCGAGGAGGGTGTTCAGGGGGGTTCGGATCTCATGGCTGATATTCGCAAGAAACTCATTCTTTGCCGTTACCGCCTGGTCGCGGCGAATCCGTTCATCCGCAAGCCGCTTCTCGGCGTCGTATCTCCGTTCGGCATCAAGACGGTACTCGAGAAAGACGTGCCCCTCCGCCCCCGGAAAGCGGTCCGAAGCATCGACCGTAACCACGTCAAAGGGATGCTGCTCCCCGTCGGGACCGGTAAACCAGGCCTCCCGGTATACCGGTTTCTTTTTTGCAAGAGCCTCTCCCAGCGGGCAGTCCGGGTGGCCTTTTCCGGTCCGGATGTTCAAGATGCATGAATCATGGTTCGGAAGACCGCAGTGATACTTGCTGCCCTCGGAGAGTCCATAAAGCCGGGCCGTTTCATTTACCTGCAGCAGATTGCCGGTTTCACCGTCAATAAGATAGACAGGCAGATCCATCAGGGATAGCAGGTTCATTTTTCCTGGTCCTGTATATCAGGCGAGCAGCGCTTTAAGACGCTCCTCAAGAGCGGATATATCGATGGACACCGTTGCAGATTTTCCCATGGGCTTGGCCATGACATCGGCGGCGCCGAGCATCTTTGCTTTCCGTACATTTTCATCATTCTCATACATGGTACCGCTCAATATTACTACCGGAAGACTCCTGGATACCGTTCCGGCGCGCTTCAGGGTACCAAGCTCTTTCAGAGCCGCCAGGCCGTCCATTTCCGGCATCTCCACATCCATAATAACGACATCGGGCTTTTCGGATAGTACCTTCTCAAGCCCGATCTTTCCATTCTCCGCAAGAATAACTTCCCACCCGCCTTTTTTCCTGAAAGCGCCCTCAAGTCCTGAGCGAACTAGGAAGGAATCGTCCACTATCAGCAGTTTTGCCGCCATTATCCTTCTCCTTTCTCCGCGACCGCCATCATGCCATGCAGCAGGTCATCGTATATTTCGGGATATGCTCCGCCGGTTCCTTCTCCCACCAGGGAGGAAGCCTTCTTCAGGTTCCCGGGTCCGTGGTGAAGAAACAGTACCGGATGTGTACGCTTTTCGTTCAGACGCCGGCACTGATTGAATACATCTTCAATCTGATACACCGTCTGTTCGGAAATTCTCAGTTCCACCGCAAGGATGTCCCGGCGGCCGGAGCGGATCTCTTCATCAACCAGTGTGCGGAACTGAATAGGTTCATCGACAATAAGCCTCCTGATCCATGATACGTGACGGAGCTGCTGCTCAACAATCCGGGAAATCTCCTCCAGCAGGAGAAAGAGCAGTTCAAAGTTAACCGGATCATATTCCGCTTCCATGCGGAGCATCGCCGTAATGAATTTCTCAAGATAGACGCTCCTGTGCACTATTGAAGGATACCGCTCAAGCTCCAGAGCACTCCGCAGGTCCACTATATCCATTCCCATATCAATAAGCAGCTCTACCGGATCTTCTCCGGAAGAGTTCCCGAGACGCCCGGACAGAGCGAGCACACGGGAAAAGATTTTAAGGAAAGCGAGCAGCGGCTTCCTGCTTCCCTCCTCTGCAGGCTTTTCCGCTTCCGCCTCTGCTCCTGCTTCCGCTCCTGCTTCCGCTTCTGCTGCCGCTTCTGCTGCCGCAGGGTGCTCCGAAAGCTCAATGACAGGTTCAGGATCATGGTTCAATGTCAGCTCAAACGCAGCCATTCTGTCCGTAAAAGGATCTGCGGACCGGTTAGAAGCAATCTGCTCCAGAAGATCGATAAGCTCAAGAGTCTGTTGCAGAAGCTGCCCGTCGAGGGTGGAACTGCCTCTCCGCACCCCGTCCAGTCTGGATTCAAGGGCGTGGCAAAGCTTTCCGAGGGGTTCAAGCCCGACCATGTTTGCATTCCCTTTCAGGGTATGAAAAACCCGGAACAGGCTGTTGAGCTGCTCCCCGTCGTATCCTTCACTTTCCAGACCGAGTACTATGCTCTCCGCATCCCCGAGCAGATCCAGGGCATCTTCAAAGAACTGGGACTGGAGCGAAGCGTTCTCATCTATCATGCATCCTCCCGATAGGTCTTTCGGGCGGTCTCCTTGAGAGCGTTGTTCCAGCGCTTCCACCGGGCGATTGATCCGTCCACAACTTCGAGAATCTCTTCCTTACGGGTAAAGGGCTTCATTACAAAGTCGAGGGCTCCGCTGCCGAGAGAATCGATCACTCTTCCCAGGGTGGAATCGGAGGTCATCATAACCACATGGGTCAGAGGATCCGCCTTCTTTGCCTCCTTCAAAAGGGTAATTCCATCCATCCCGGGCATCACAATATCAAGGATCAGGAGGTGTACCTTCTCATGCTTGATAAGATCAAGAGCGTGGAGGGGGTTTCCGAATGTCCGGATTTCAAGTTCTTCCTTATCCTTAAGATACTGCTGCAAAAGGGAAAGAACCATCGGGTCATCATCGCAAATAATGGTTTTTAACGTCATAACAAGATAATAATAGGCATCGGCCGGGCCCGTGTCAAACAGAGCGCAGGACTACTTCCGGCCGAGCTGCTCGATCATGTAAAGCTCGATATATCGTGTGAGGGGTTCTTTTCGCTTTATCTCTTTCAGCGACTCGCTCGTTGCCACCTTTTCGGCAAGATCCCGGATCCTGGCCTGATCGGGAGGTGATATGGAAAATCCCCGCTTAAGCCGCCGCATGAAATCCCTGACCATCGAATTTACATCTTCAACAAGATTTGCCTTGGACTGGTCATCGTAGAGGGGGTTCCACTGTTCGGTCAGCGCTTCCATATCGCTTATCAGGTTCCCTTCCTCACCTACATAGGCAACCTTCAGGGCATGAACGGCCTTCCGGTACTTCTGAAGCTGTGCCTCCTTCCCTTTCTTCCCGACGGCAGGGGATTCGGAGCGATGAGAAGGGGCAGTTTCCGGCTTTCTGGCCGGCAGCTTTCGGAATCCGTCCGCCGGAGCCATCCGCGGCGCTGAGGAGTCATCCGGTCCGTTTCCCGAAAATTTCGCATAGACCTCGGAAGGGTCCTTGATTGACGCAGCTCTCGACCCCATTCCACGGAAAAGCCGGATAAGCATGACCCCCACTCTTCCGATAATGGGAATACTCTTCCACAGAGGAATCATGGTTCTCGCTTCGGTAAGAATGGTCTTCCGGTCAAAGCGCAGTATTTCATCGACGGGGATAAGCTCGGTGCGTTTCGCGTCGAAAAGGCGCTCGGTTTCAATATAGATTTCCCTCGGCGGCTTTGTCTCATGAAGGGTCATCGCAAGCAGTTCAAACTTGAGAAGGGAGAAAAGAAGCGGATCCCTGTTTTTAATCCTTCTCCAGAGGTCGGCCTCCAGGGCTTCCCGTCTGTTCATCTCGGGGATTTTCCGGAATTCTCCGAGATGGAGAGCCCATTCCCGGGCTACATCCTTGCGGATTATGCGGGCATTCTCAACCACCTTCTTAAGGGTAAGCTGGAGAAGATGCTCCTTTGGAATATAGAACTCGTGACCGGCGGCATCCCGTATGCGGAGGATGTGAGGCAGCGGTCCGGACTCCTTCATCTCCGTCCTTTTCTGAAGGTATTCCGCAAGGTCCTTCTGTTTGACGGTTCTGCTGACGGGAAATCCCTTGGGATCCCGAAAACCGCTTATCTCAAGAAAGGTGTGATAAAAGGGAGCGCTGTGCAGTCCCTTGTCCACAACCTGAAGGATACGGTCATATTCCTGTTTGTTCCGCTTATTGCCTTTGAAGTAGAGGTTGTACATTCCGATAAGATACGAGGCCTGACTGAAAGCGTGCTCACGTTCCAGCTTGGTTTCCTTCTCACGGAAATCTTTCATTATTACGCTCATAAAATGAGACCAGAACTGAAAGGTGAAATCGTCAGGATCTTTAACAATACCGAGAGCCGAATCCCTCTGGGTAAGAATATTGTTTATCATATCGCGGAGACTGCGTTCTTTTCCGGGAAATGCGGCGATCAGACGATGATTCAGATAATCCATATTGCGTTTAATGGTAAGGTACTGCCGCATTTTTGACATGGAGAGGTCGAGAAGCCTCTCTTTTGCCATCCCGGGAATTGCAAGCATGGAGCGGATACCCTCGGGAAAGGTCAGTTTAAGGATCGGGCTGCTTACTTCGATCTTTCCCCTGAGCAGGTCTACAAACCCGGCCTTTACATCCAGAACCTGCATTACCTCCGCCGGAAAGGTGATACCGAAGGTTTCCTCACTGGGAAAGGGACGCTCATTATCGGCTTCCATCTCCTCGTAGGCCGAACGGACCATGTACACATAGTGTCCGAGATAGTAGAGCATGCGCCCGTCGGTTTCGGTCCGCACCAGGCAGATCCCTTTTTTCTGGGCCTGCTCCATCAATTCCGAAATCATTGTGGGCGTATAGGAGGTAAAATCGGTAAAATCAGGTTTCGACTGACGTATATCCCCGGACCATTTTCCCAGACCCCGCATCATGGTAACCAGAGGTATGGAAGCGGTCCTTCGCTTTCGTGTATAGCCACGAAGCAGCTGCTCAAAATCGTTTATTGCATTCATCGGCTTTACCTGTAAGTATACGCCGGTACACGCTTATTTGCAACTTGTCCGGAATTCCAGACCCAACTGCGGCGGCCGTTTATTCGGCAAGCCGGAGGAACTCGCCCCAGAGAGGGTCGCCCGCCGGAGGAGCCGCCGTTACCGATACTCTTCCCTTATCACCCACGGGATGATCAAATTCTATCTGACGCGCATGAAGATGAATACCGCCGTCCGGGTTGCTGCGGGGATAGCCGTATTTCAGATCGCCGCGGATTCTGCAGCCGACGGCCGCCAGCTGGGCACGTATCTGGTGATGCCGTCCTGTCAGAAGCTCAATCTCCAGGAGATAGTAACGGTGCGTCGCCCCGACCAGACGGTAGTTGAGCATTGCTTCCTGAGTCTCCTTTCCGGACTTACCGGAGGCAAATGATTTGTTCTTCTTCCGGTCCCTCCGTAGATGATGAACCAGAGTTCCCGATACGGCAGGCGGCATTTTATCCACCACGGCCCAGTAGATCTTTTTAACCTTCTGGTCCCTGAAGGCAATGGAAATCCTGCTCAGCGCTTTTTCCGTTTTCGCGTATACTACCGCTCCGCTGGTGGGACGGTCCAGGCGGTGAGGAATTCCGAGAAACACATTGCCCTCTTTACGGTAGCGGGTCCGTAGATAATCCTTTACATCGTCCGCGAGAGTCCTGTCTCCGGTTTTATCTCCCTGAACGATATCGCCGCACTTCTTGTTGACGACTATTAAATGGTTGTCTTCAAATAAAAGATCTATGCTGGTCATTACTGTTTTTTCACCTTTCTCAATTTCATGCTCTTTACCTCTTTTGCGGAGAGCCTCACTCCGCCGGCCTTTACGCTTTTTACCAGAAATTCGCTCACCGGAAAGGCTTCCTCAAGAATCTTCAGGCGGGGTTTCGGCTTGTAGGAGAGAACTACTTCCTGATCTTCCCTGGTGGTCAGGGCGAGGATTTTCGACTCTTCGGGAACAAGCGAGTATTCCTTTTCAAGGATGTACTGCTCGATCGAACACCGTTTCAGATAAATCTGTCTGCTCTTTTTATCCTGAAACACAATCGAAAATACATGCTTTGCAAGCTCATCCTTATCAGCATAGCTGCTGAAAAGCATCCCCTTTCCGACAAACAGCTTCTGAGGGGCATCCATCACCTTGTAGGTACCGTCCGCCCGGATTATGAGAATCCGGTCGTACTGGCTTACGTCAAAGAGCTTGTCGCCGCTCTTCAGATCGGTACCGATATAGCCGTTCGCTTCATCATAGCGAAGTTCGAGGTCGCGGCTGGCTATCTCGCGAATATCCACCTTCTCGAAGCGGCCCACCTTCGTGTGCCTCGGGAACATCCCCCTGGTTTCCTTGAGAATCCCTTCGATGAATCCGATAGCGTAGGGGGTAAGATTTTTAAGATGATGCCGGACCTCTTTGAGCCGTCCCATCAGTTCCGCAAGCTCTTTACGGGCTTTCTCTATATCGTACAAGCTTATCCTGCGGATCGGAATCTTGAGAAGACGCTCCACATCCTCTTCGGTAACCTCCCGCCGGATTTCCTTATGAAAGGGAACAAAGCCGTCAATAACCGCCTGGATGACCGTTTCACGGCTCTTCATCTCCTCTATGCTCTTGTATATTCTTTCTTCGATAAAAATCCGTTCGAGGGTCCGGGCATGGATTTTATCCTTCAGTTCGCCCTCTTCCACCTTCAGCTCGGCTTCGAGCACTGCGACAAGCTGCTTTGCATGGTAGCGGATAATATCGCTTACGGTCATAAGGGAGGGAACTCCGTCCCGTATAACCAGAAGGTTTACGCTTATTGAATACTCGCAGTCCGTGTAGGCAAAAAGGCTGTCCACAACCTCCGCGGTATAGACACCCCGGGCAAGTTTTATCTCTATCTCCACCGCTTCGCTGGTGTAGTCATTTATCTGACTTACCTTTACCCGTCCCTTTCTCGCCGCAGCCTCGATGGACTGGATAAGACTCTCCGTGGTGGTTCCGAAGGGTATTTCCCGGATAACAATCCGTTTGGGGTCAGAGAGATCCAGCTTTGCACGTACCAGCACCTTCCCCATGCCGTCCTGATAATCGGAAACATCCACAAGGCCGCCGCCCGGGAAATCGGGAAAAAGCTGAAATTCCTCGCCCTTCAGTTCGCAGATGAGAGCATCGAGTACCTCGCTGAAGTTATGGGGGAGGATTTTTGTAGACATTCCGACCGCAATACCCTCGGCACCCTGCAAAAGAACGACCGGAAGCTTGGCGGGAAAGGCAAGGGGTTCCTTGTTCCTTCCATC
>NPID01001728.1_pt1 | contig 24516 bp, 24 predicted proteins | sample 8637491 | NCBI WGS metagenome assembly NPID01 (sample SAMN07420843, study PRJNA396082) | bioreactor metagenome | isolation source: sample BA6 brine-fed electro-methanogenic bioreactor BA | place: Japan: Kochi | collected 2016-06-14 | reverse complement strand
GCGGACTCTCTCGGCGGCCTCCTTCCGCTTCTCTTCCCTGGCCTTCCTGGCGGAGATGTTCACAGCGGTCCTGGCAAGGTCCCTGATGATCCCCTCCACGTCCCTTCCCACATAGCCGGTCTCCGTATACTTCGTAGCTTCCACTTTTACGAAGGGAGCGCCTGTGAGGCTGGCTATCCTTCTGGCGATCTCTGTTTTGCCCACCCCGGTGGGACCCATCATGATGAGATTGCTGGGGTATATCTCACTGCGGAAGGGTTCCGGGACAAGCCTTCTTCTGTAGCGGTTCCTCAGGGCAATGGCCACCGCCCTCTTCGCCTCATCCTGGCCTATGACATGTCTGTCGAGCCACTTGACCGTCTGGACAGGTGTCATGTCGTCCGGGCGCATATTTCCTCCGACTGTACTTCGCCGCCGGTGTAGATGCAGATGTCGCAGGCGATGGAAATGGCCTCCGTGGCAAGCTTCAGCGGACCCATCCTGGTGTGACGGTCCAGCGCTCTGGCAGCGGCCATGGCGTATGGGGAACCGGAACCCACCGACACTATCCCGTCTGGCGATTCCACCACTTCACCGGAGCCGCCGATAATGAGCGCGTGAGTGCTGTCCACCGCCGCAAGCATGGCGTTAAGCTCCCTGAGGTACTTGTCGGCCCTCCATTCCCTGGCCAGCTCCACGGAAGCCCTGGGCAGGTTCCCCCTGAAGGTCTCCAGCTTCTCCTCGAGCCTTTCAACCAGAGCGAAGGCGTCGGATCCGGCTCCGGAAAAACCCACCAGAACGGTCCCTCCGCAGAGCTTCCTGATCTTTTTGGCTGACATCTTGAGTATGGTATCCCCCAGAGTTACCTGCCCGTCGGCGGCCATGGCCGCCTTGCCGTTCCTCACTATTCCCAGAACGGTCGTGGACCTGAGTATCATGATCCCTCCCCGGTGAGTTCATCGAAACCGATGCTCTCCAGCACGGCCTCCCGGGCCTCCGGAGAGAAGGACTCCAAGGAAAGGATGTACCACAGGGATATCCTCCGGGCCTCGTCCGGGTCGTCGAGGAATCTCTCCGCCAGGGCCGCCACCCTTTCTCCTCCCCTTTCCTCGCCCAGGACAGGGGCCATGATGGAGCCCAGGGCCACCGATGCCATGACCTCGTTTATGGAGGCGAGGCCGATCATCTCCGTGATGACGTCTTCCGGGGAGAGGTCTTCCCTCCACTGAAGTCCCTGGCTCTCCTGGTCCATGCTCCCTATCACCGCGGCCAGGGCGGTATCCATGATGTTGAGACCCGCTGAATAGGGAGAGAGCACCGTATGTCTGTCAACGGTGCAGGACATGAGTTCCATGAGGGCTGCGTCTCCGCCGCCGGTTCCCAGGGAATCCAGCACCCTCCTCGCGTTTATGTAGTCTCCGAATGCCAGGGCCGCCTCGATCCTTATCCATTCCTGCGCCGGGGTGCCATCGCTTATGGAGTCTATTACCGAAGAGAAGGCCTGTGCCTGCTGGAACTCCCCCGCCACCGCAGCCAGCTGGGTGATGGCGCTGTTCATGGCGCTGGAGCCAGAAGCGGCGGCCACGCTGTCCATCCATACCACGGAATCGTTCACGTAAAGCCTGGCCGCCTCGGGACCCTGGGTGCCCATTACCAGCCTCGCCTTGAGCATCACGAAGCTGGGCATTATGGGAAGCCATTCTTCGGGCATTGCGGAGAAAAGCTCCTCGGCGCTGTGGAGACAGTACTCCATGTTCTCCGGGTCTCCCTCGGCCAGGAACTGGGCAGCAAGGCGGGTGTAGCAGCTCACGTAGTTCCTGGCGATCTGGACCGCCTGGTCGTCCTTGTAGACCCCGGGATCGGTGAGCCCGGTAATAAGATAGCTTTCCGCAAGTTCGAGACCCCTCCGGGTGTCAACTGGGACACCTCCGGGTCTGTCCATGACCATGAAGGTTATTCCCTGCATCTGCAGGTAGTCCTCTATGTACTGCCTGTTGTCTCCGGAGACAGTTCCGGCGATCATTATCTCCCTCCCATGGAGGTCCCTGTTCCTTATCATGTTGATTAGGAGAAGGTCCTGCATGGGGATGGACCCCTGGTTCCCCCGTCCCATGCTGGGAACCGTGATGGCCGTGGGGCCGCCTGTCATCACCCAGGGCCACTGACCGGTGAAGGTCTGGTCCAGCACGCTGCGGTCAACGCTGGATGTCCTGGGAAGGCCTTCTTCGGTCACATGGAAGAAGTTCGGTCCCCAGATGAAAACGGGCTGTATGGAATCCACAAGGTCTTCCCGGTAGGAAAGGAGGTCGGGATCCTTCTCCATGAGCTGCCTCATGTACCACCTGGTGTTCATGAGGCTGAGGTTGCTTATGAGAACGTCCCTTCTCACCCCCAGAACGCCCTGGGCGAACCACAGTGGAAAGGTGTCGTTGTCGCCGTTGGTTATTATCACGGCGTTTTCCGGACATGACTCCAGCAGGTTGATCCCGTAGTCCCGGGCCACATAGTCGCCTGAGCGGTCGCACATGTGCCAGTTCATGACCAGTGCTGCTGCGGGGAATGCCAGCAGCAGCCATGCCGACCTGCGCACCGTACGGGATGAAGCCTTCTGAAGGAGGGAACCGGCGCCGATCATGGCCAGGACCGCGTAGAAGATGAATGAGGCTCCGAAGAAGTAGTCCCTCTCCCTTACTTCCCCTGTGGCGGTGCCCTCCGGCCCTGTCTTGAAGTTCAGGTAGACCACGAATGCGAAACTTGCCATGAAAAAGGTCAGGCCCACCAGAACCAGCAGGTCCTTCCGCCGCGCCCCCAGGGTGAAGAGACCGGTTATGGAGAGCATGGCTGTGGCAAGCCAGAGGAAGGCCCATGCGGCGCCTCCGGCGGGTCCCATCGGATCGGTCCATGCCTGGGGCTTTCCAACCTGCCATGAAAGGTATTCCCTGAACAGGCCCAGCTGTTCGCCGAAGGGGCCCTTCCTGTCCAGAATGGAGACCTGGCCGTACTGCTTCCTCTCCAGTGCATCCCTGAACTCGGACCAGACGGACGGATTGGTCTCGTTTATCTCAGGGTTCTGTATGGCCCTCAGGGGCATGTAGAGGTGAACGCTGAAAGCCAGCACCATAAGGGCCAGGAACATCACCACGAAACCGGGGCTCCTCCACTCGAAGGCCTTCTTCCTGAAAGCGTAGAGGACGTACATGGCGAAGATCGGAAAGACCACGATGAGTGCGCTGAGGTGGTTGCCTATGGAGAGCGTCATCAGGTATCCGGTGAGGAGAAGCTGTCGTCCCGCGGGTTTCCCCTGGAGCCTTCTCTCGATCCAGATGTCGAAGACCCAGAGGATGAGAAGGGAGAGCAGACCGGCCATGGCATAGGTTTCAGTGGCGTTGTTGTTCCTCCAGACGGTGTAGCTGAAACCCGCCAGGAGGGCCGCCGCCGCGGAGACAGGTCTGTAGAGCCATGGCTCCCAGCCCATCCTGACGGACCACCTCTGTATGAGCCTTGCCACGAGACCTATGGTGATGGTTCCGGCGAGGGCGCACATGAGGTTGACCCTTGCGGCTATGGCTGGAATGAAGAAGAAGACGATGGTGGCCACCCTCCCCATGAGGACGAAGAAGGGGACTCCCGGCGGGTGCGGAATGCCCGCAACCCAGGAACATGTTATGTACTCGCCGCTGTCCCAGAAACTGACCGATGGGGCCAGCGTGAGGATGTAAACTGTCAGGGCCGCCAGCGCCGATGCGGCGGCGATAAGCCTGTCGGTGTTGAAGGTTTCCCTTGTTCTCACTTCTTCCCCCTGGGATGTGTCTTCATGTAAACGCCCTTCAGTCTGTCCGTGGTCAGGTGGGTGTACACCTGCGTAGTTCCTATCCCCGCGTGGCCCAGCAGTTCCTGAACCGTCCTTATGTCCGCCCCTGCGTCCAGGAGATGGGTGGCGAAGCTGTGACGGAAAGAATGCGGCGTTGCCCCGGCCGCCCTGGCAGCTCCGCGGACCCCGGATGCAACAATACGCCGTATATCCCTGGGGTCAAGCTTTCTGCCGTTTACGCTAAGGAAAAGTGTGCCGGGATCCTCCCCCTTCACGAACGCCGTTCTAAGGGTCTTCCACCTGGCGATCCATTCACCGGTTCCCTCTGGAACCGGAACGATCCGCTCCCGGCGTCCCTTTCCGGTAACCTTCAGCAGACCCCTGTCATCCATTGCGTCGGCGGTGGACAGCGATGCGGCTTCAGCCGCCCTGAGACCCGCTCCGTAGAGTACCTCCACCACTGTCCTGTTCCTTATTCCCAACGGTTCTCCGGTATCATATGCGTTCAGAACGGACCTTACCTCGGCCACCGCCAGGAAACCCGGCAGCTTCCCGGAAAACGACGGGCAGCTGACCTTCGAGGCTGGATCGTCGCCGCTCCTTCCCGTGTCGTACTTCCATGAGGAGAAGGTCCTGAAGCAGCTTGCCATCCTTGCAACGGTCCTTCTTGAAAGTCCCCTGGCGGAGCTGTCTACGATATAGTCCCTGATGGATTCCGCCGTGAATCCCTTCCCCAGGGAACCGCCTTTATCAACGAAGTCCTCCAGCTGCCTTCCGTATGCCCTTGCTGTAAGCTGGGAAAGACCTCTCCCGTACAGCAGCTCATCGATGAACGCTTTGAGGATCAGTCTATCTTCTTCCTGCAATTGGGACAGAACACCCCCTTCTTCCTCTGCTCGAGAAGCGGGAATCCGCATTTCGGGCACCTTCTGTCAATCGGTCTGTTCCACATGGCGAAGTCGCAGTCCGGGTATTTCGAGCAGGAGAAGAACACCTTTCCCTTCCTGGTGGTTCTCTCCACCAGTTCGCCGCTGCACTGGGGAACGGGACACTTCACCCCCGCCGGCAGGGGCCCGGTGTAGCCGCAGCCGCCGGTGGAGCAGGCGGCGTATCTTCCGAACCTGCCCTTCCTCACCGAAAGGGTTCCCCCGCATTCCGGGCAGCTGGCGTTCTCTATCTTTTCCTCCGTACCGGTATCCAGAGGCCTTGTGTACTTGCAGGACGGGAAACCGGGGCAGGCCAGGAATTTGCCGAACTTGCCCATTTTCTCCACAAGGGCCCTGCCGCATTCCGGACACTTTTCTTCGGTTTCCTTCACAAGGGACGCCTTCACCCCGGGAAGCTTTTTCATGGCTTCCTCCAGTGAAGCCGCCAGGGGCTGATAAAGCTGGTCAACCGCCTGACGGTAGGTCTTCCTGCCTGCGGCTATCTCGTCGAGAAGGTCTTCCATCTCCGCCGTGAACTCCACCCTGAAGAGACCCGGGAAAAGGTCCGTAAGAAGACCTGTGGTGACCGTTCCCACCTCGGTGGGATGGAGCTTCTTTTCCTTCAGTTCCACATAGGCACGTTTCTTCAGGGTGCCGATGATGGAGACATATGTGGATGGTCTCCCTATTCCCCGCTTCTTCATTTCGGATACCAGGGAAGCCTCTGTGAACCTGGAGGGGGGCGATGTGAATTTCTGCTCGGTTGAGACGTTCAGGAGTTCCGCGGGACCCTCCTGAAGGGCAGGCATCTCCGACGCGAGCTTTACCTGCCATGGATCCACTTCTGTGAAACCCTTGCGTATCATTTTCTGCCCGGAGGCCCTGAACACCAGCTCCTCGCCCTGTACGAGCGCTTCGGACTCGGAGACCACAGCGTCGGACATCTGGGTTGCAACGAATCTGTTCCAGATGAGCTCATAAAGTTTCAGATGTCTGGGCTCGAGCTTACCGGCGAGGCTTTCCGGGGTTCTGGTGACATCCGTTGGCCTGATGGCCTCGTGGGCATCCTGGGCGCTTCCTGAGGAGCGGTACCTGCGGGGCCTGGACTCAAGGAGTTCCTTACCCCACCTGCCGGCTATATAGCTTCGGCACTCATCTATGGCCGCCGGTTCGATCCGCACCGAATCGGTCCTCATGTAGGTTATGAGACCCGTTGTCTCACCGTCTATGTCGAAGCCCTCGTACAGTTCCTGGGCAAGCCTCATTGTCACCGAAGGCGAGAAGGAAAGCCTGGAGGATGCGGTGACCTGCAGGGAACTGGTTATGAAGGGCGGGGACGGTTTCCGCTTCTTCTCCCTGTCCTGCACCGAGACTATGCTCCAGGAAGCCTTCCTGGCCCTCTCCACGGTTTCACGGGCCTTATCTCCGCTGCCCGGGGAGTATCTGTCGCCGTCGGCCCTTCTGCCGCCGTCGCGGTGAAGCTTTGCCTGGAATTCGCCTTCGGCTGAACGGAAGACAGCGGTGACCGGCCAGTACTCCCGGGGGACGAAATCCCTTATATCAGCCTCCCGCTCCACTATCATCCTGAGGGCGACGGTCTGCACCCTTCCGGCGCTGAGCCCTTTCCCTACCGTTCTCCAGAGGTAGGGGCTGACCCTGTAGCCCACCAGCCTGTCCATGACCCTTCTGGCCTGCTGGGCATCCACAAGGTCCATGTCCATGGAGCCGGCTGAACGGGAAGCTGCGGTGACAGCCTCCCTGGTAATGGAGTTGAACCTTATCCTTCTGAACTTCCTGTCGCCGCCGGAGAGGAGCTGCGACACGTGCCAGCATATGGCTTCTCCCTCGCGGTCAGGGTCGGCTGCAAGGTAGATCTCTTCGTAGCCCTCCGCCGTTTTCCTAAGTTTGGCCACAACGGAACGCTTTCCCGGAAGCACCGTGTAGGTGGGTTCCAGCGTCTCCAGGTTGACGCCTATCCGGTTCAGGGGCAGGTCCCTCACATGTCCGTTGGAGGCTATCACGTCCCATCCGCTGCCGAGGTAGTTCCTCAGGCTGCGGGCTTTCGCAGGGGACTCGATAATGAGCAGCTTGCGTATTTTTCTGGTAGCCATCGATTTGCGAACTCCCGTTTTGTTAACTGTTTACTGGTTTTCCGCTAGCCACGAGCTGACCGGGCCGGAAATCGATTCCCAGCAGTCTTCCCTGTAGCCGAGGAAATCCTGGAACTGGACAGGGCTGATGACGCCCTGAACATTGGGGAAGTTCGATGACACCAGACTCATGATGACGGTGTTCTGATAACGGTTCTCCCTGTAGAGAAGGACAAGCTGATCCACCCCTGAAGGGGTGAGCCATTGGGATACCCTTCTCAGTACCTCGAGACGGGTCTCGGTTTCCTCGGGATGCCTCAGGGCAAGAACCAGCACTTGTGTGGTGTCATGATACTGAAGCAGGACGGCGTCGTCGAGCTCCACCGGGATCCATGCGGCGATCACCGACAGCTGGTCGGCGATCATCTCCATCTCTTCGCCCAGGACCGTGGCCCTGACAGAACCGGGCGCGGATGTCCTGAACGGGACTGGAGGGGGATCCGCGATGGCGGAGTACTCGTCGGCGAGTGTAAGCCCCCTGAGTCCCAGGGGGTCATCGTCCTGTATGGCCACGGCTGAGGTGTCGGCGGGTATGGTGTCCGGCTGTGCGGCCAGGGTGTCCGGAAGGGCGATCTGAAGGGTGTCAGGGTCGCGGGGACCGGTGGTATCGGCGGGGGTTTCCGCCGGGGATTCCGCTATCCTTTCGGGATCACCGAAGAGGTTCATGGGATCCATCAGGTAAAACACCGCGGCAAGGGCCACCAGGAAGAGCAGTCCCACCAACGCGTACCTGACCGCCGATGAACCGGCGGGCTTTTCCTCCGCTCTGGTCTCATCGGAGTCGAACACGAGACCCTCGTCCCTTTCTGGCTCGACCCCTTCATTGGCGTGCTCTATGGCCTTTCCCGATGCAGCGCACTTGCTGCATACATGGGCGATCCTGTCGAAACAGTCACGGCAGGTGAGGTCGCCGCAGGTCCTGCAGGGGGCAAGCTTCTCGCCGTCGGTGGGGGTCCTTCCGCAGATATGGCACCTGTTGGTGCTGCGGACCTCGTCCCTGGCCGAGGTTATGAGGATGTCTTCTTCTTCCTCATCCTCATCCTCATCTGCTTCCTCTACGTCTTCATCTTCACCGCTGAGCTGGATCTCCTCATCATCCTCTTCGTCGAAATCTGCTTCAGGGATTTCCTCCGCATGGGCAGGGGCCGGCGCCGGTGCTTCTTCCTCCTCTTCGTCGTCGAATCTGGGGAGAAGGTCGATGTATGGGTATAGATCCTTCTGTATGGCCCTGGCCTCCCCCATGGGAACGGCTTCGCGGATTACGGAAGGTGAGTTGTTCACCGCCTCTTCGGCATCGGACATGGAGAGATCGAGACTGGTCACCAGGAGCTTCAGGACCTTCCTTTTCTCCTCTTCGCGGCCCAGTCTTACAAGCAGCAGATCAACAAGGGATTCAGACATCAGGCCCTGCCTTCCAGAAGCTCGAATTGCCTGTGAAGCCTGGCGATGACCATTCTGCTCACCCGCCTCAGGGTTTCGAAAACACCCCTGCCGTCGGAGGCAACCGATTCCAGGCATGGAACTTTGGAGAGCCCTAACTCCTGAACTATCCTGGAGACCGGGACAGCATCGGGAAGATCACGCTTGTTGCACTGGAGAACCAGGCTGACGCCCTTCCTTTTCTGTGTTCTCAGGTTCTCCTTGAGATCCCTGAGACTTGCGATGTTGGCATCCATCCTGGATTCCTGGGAGTCGGCAACGAAGACTATGCCGTCCACCCCCTGGAGAATGAGCCTTCGGCTGTCGGAATACATTGCCTGACCGGGAACGCTGTAGAGATGAAGCCTTATCTTGAAGCCGTTTATCTCACCTGAATCCAGGGGCAGGAAATCAAAGAAAAGCGTTCTCTCGTTACCCGCTGCCAGCGAGATGAGCTTTCCCCTTGAATCGGAGTTCACCTGACTGTGTATGTACTTCACATTGGTGGTCTTCCCGGAGAGGCCGGGACCGGCGTAAACCAGCTTGCAGTCGATCTCCCTGGCGCTGTAGCTAACGGTTGCCATTAGGTGTCCCCTTCATTCCTGTCTGTGTCGCCGCTGTTTCCGTCCATACCGGTCTCCCCGTCTTTCAGCCCCTTTTTGAACTGGGTGAGTGAACGGCCTATGGACCTGGCTATCTCCGGTATCCTCTTCGCGCCGAAGAGAAGGAGGAGAACCACCAGTATTATGATGAGTTCGGCGGTTCCAATGCGGCCCATCTGTTTCCTCCCCTTCTCCTAGAACCATTTGTAGAGAACACCAACCGTTACCAGCCCGGCGAAGGTCATGATGTTCAGCTTCACTGCGATCTCCGCCAGCTGGAACCTGAGTATGTGTATATCGAAACCAAGTGGCCCCACGGAGAACTCGGCACTGCCGCCGAAGAACTGCCGCAGAGCGACAGAATTGTCGGGAAGCAGAGCACTTACCGCTTCTCCGAAAACCGTTCCGGTCACCATGCCGGCAACCGCCAGGAACACCCAGAATCCGCTTGATCTGCCGTGAAGCAATTCCTTCCTTCCAACCTGTGTATCTTAATCCAACACTCTGTTCTGCGCAATGCCGGAAAACCGTGTGAAGAGAGCATCGAACCTTTTTGCCAGCACTCCCACCAGAACTCCGGAGACAACCCCCCAGCCCGAGAGCAGGGGCACTATTCCCTCCACTGGTATATCATGCAAAAAAAAGCCGGCGACAAGAAGCTGTGACCAGAGAGAGGTGACCGCTCCTGCAACGGAGACCCCCGGGATCGAGACCCTCTCCCCCAGGACCCTTCGCAGTATCCCCATCGCAGAAGCCGCAGCCGCGGCTCCCGAGAGGGAGAGGATGAAGGTGGGCGTGGCCACGGTCCCCATGACCAGGGCAACGATGAACGCCCTGAGAACATTGAGTTCCAGGGTCCGGATCCATCCGAACCTCACTATGGCGATCACCGAAGGTATGTTCGCAAGACCAAGCCTCATGAATGGAACCGGTCTGGGAACCATGGAATCCAGCACCCCGAGGACGGTGGCGCTCACCACCAGAAGGGTCAGCTCCCTGCGGCTTTCTTCAGGCATTCCTCAACCTTTCCGAAAAGGCGCTTCGATTCGAAGAGGGTCTCTGCACGATGCCTGGCGGCCCTCCCGGCCCCTTCCCTGAAGGATGTGCTTTCCTCCATGGTCCTGACCGCCTCCATCAGCGCCCTGGGGTCACCGGCGGTGAAGTGGAGGCCGGTCAAGCGGTGGCTGTTCACCCAGGTAACACCTGTGGGAAGGTCGCTGGAAAGAACCGGGGTTCCACATGCCATCGCTTCCAGCTGCACCATGCCGAAGGCTTCGCTTCTCTGCGTAGATGGCAGTATCAGCGCCCTGGCCCCCGAGTATAGTTCACGGAGTCCTTCGTCTGAGACATCGGAGAGTATCCTCACCGGCAGCGAGTTCTGCGAGACCGTCCTGCGAATCCGCTCTTCCAGGGCTCCTCCCCCGGCAAGAACAAGGGGCGGCGGATCCTCCATGAGCTTCCAGGCATCAAGGAGAACCGTTATTCCCTTGTATCGCCTGAAGCGGCCCACGAAGAGATAGTAGTTCCCCCTGGGTCCGCCGGAGGGCCGGAAAAGCCCGGTATCCACCCCTATGGGTATCACCTGGACATTTCCCAGGGGGCTGAGGTACCGTGAGGTCGCCTGGTAGTTGCGGGAAGTAGCAAGAACGGAATACGCCCCTCTGAGGAAACGGCGGAGGAACGGCGCATAAAAAGGCATTGCGAAGGCCTGCCTGACGATGTCGCTGTGATAGGTCACCACCCATGGTGTTCGCCTCCTCCGTGGTCCTGCAAGCCAGGCAAGGACCGCTGAAGGGAGCGGCAGATGGAAGTGGACCACCTGGTGGCCCCCTCTGAAGAGAGCCCTGGAGAGGCCCGGAGCAACCGGGTTCGAAAGTATCCTTCCAAGTTCCCTGACTCCGTGAACCGGTACGCCGTCCACTTCCCTCTCGCCGCCTCCGGTTACCAGTATCTCCACCTGGTGCCCCCGTGCCGCCAGGAAAGCCGACAGGTCGTGGACGTATCGCTCGATCCCTCCTGAGACTTCGGGGTACACGTCCTTGTAAACCTGGAGTATCCTCATTCCATGACCTCCAGGTAGCGGTTCCAGGTCTCCCGGGCCATTCGCTCCATGGAGAATTCCCTTGCGAAGTCCATCAGCTTTCCCGGGTCATGGACCGTATCCAGGGCCTCCAGGACGGCCCTGGCAATGGATTCACCGGATCCGCCGCAGAAGCCGGCGGCAACCTGCCCGTATACCTCACTGAGCACACGTGCGGGACCGAGGACGGAGGGAGTACCCGAGACGGCGGCTTCCAGCGGTGGCAGCCCGAATCCCTCGTAAAGCGAAGGATATACCAGGAGTTCCGCCGCCGCCATGGCGCTTCTGAGAATGTCTTCAGGAACACTTCCGGTCCATCTGACCCCGGGGGTCTCCCGGAGGAGCTCCCTGATCTTTCCAGGGCCCCAGCCCCACCTTCCCATGACCACCAGCTCCATGTCCCGGTGAACTTCCCTGATTGCCGGCCAGCCTTCCAGGAGGCCCTGGAGGTTCTTTCTGGGCTCCACGGTGCCGGTGTAGAGAATGAACCTTCCCTGCAGACCGAACCGTTCCCTGAACGGCAGAGGATCTCCCGGGGTCTCCGGGGCTGAGAGGTAGACCCTGCGGCTGGAAAGACCCAGCAGTTCGCCTATCTCCCCTGCGGTGAAGTCGCTGTCGGAGAGGACGAGGGACGCCCCCCTGGCTATCCTGGGGAAGTGCAGCCTGTAATAGAGGGACCTGAGAGGCGGGAACCAGTGTGGATTCCTCAGAAAAGCGAGGTCGTGGACGGTTACCGCATATGGCACACCAGCGACGGGTCTTCCTCCGAAGGCGGGCAGATGGAGAAGGTCGTAATTTCCCCTCCTCACCGAGGCGGGTATGGCAATGTGCTCCCGGATCAGCCTGGCCATGGTTCCGCCGGCTTCCCCCAGGGGGATGACGCCGGTAATGCCCGCCAGGGAAAAGCCCTTCAGAAGCCTTTCGGTGTATACGCCGGTACCGCCGCGGTTCCCCGAGGCGGCCCCGTACAGGGCAACTCTGTGGTCAGCCTTCGGCAACCGAGTCGTCGCCCAGGAGAACACCGCCGCGGAACCCTGAAACGGTCACCCTGCACCCTGTGACCGAGGCGCTGAGGCGGCAGTCGCGGAAAACCGAGAAGTCCCCGGCTATGGTGTCCGATATCTCGCATCCCTCCACGGATACGGATTCGCCAAAGGACACATGCGGGCCTACCACGGAATCGGTTATCACGCAGCCCTTCTGGAACGAGCAGGGCTGGATCACCCTGGAGCGGATAAGTTCCGGGGTTTCCCCGGGGCCGTTCGTGTCCAGAAGGACCCTGTTGGTCTCAAGGAGGGTCTCGGGCTTGCCGCAGTCGTACCAGCCGTCGATATCAAGTATCCCGAAGGGCTCACCGTTCCTGAGCATCAGTTCCATGGCGTCGGTGAGCTGGAACTCTCCCCGGGTCCTCTGCCCCTTTTCCACAAGGGTGCGGCAGCCCTCCATGAGCCTCTCTCCGTGGGCGAAGTAATAGACCCCCACGATGGCAAGGTTGCTCACCGGCTCGGAGGGTTTTTCGATCAGCCTTACGACCCTTCCTTCCTCCATCAGGACCACCCCGAAACGGGAAGGGTCCTCCACCGGACTGGTGACTATCATGTTCCTGGTTTCACCCCGGAGGACCGAGAGATCAGCGGAGAAAAGGGTATCCCCAAGGACTACCATGGTGGGTCCGTCATCGGTGTACTCCCCGGCGAGGAGAACCGCCGAGGCCAGTCCGTCCGTTTTCTCCTGAACTGCGAAGTCAGTGCGTATCCCGGGGTATTCCTTCCGGACCCATGAGACTATCTCATCCCCAAGGTAGCCGGTGATCAGGGTCACGTGGTCCACACCCGCATCCACCAGCGTGTCCATCACGTGTGCCAGCATCGGTCTGCCGGCCACAGGCAGAAGGGGCTTCGGTGTCGACCAGGTAAGGGGTCTCATTCGGGTGCCTTTCCCGGCCGCCGGTATTATGCAGTGCATCTATGCGCCTCCAGTGTTCCATGAATCCTCGTTAAGGAGTATCTCCGGATATTTACCAACCACGTAGGAGTGGACCAGGGCCCTCACCCTGAGGCCGGTCTCCATATCCAGCGACTTCCGCGCCAGTTCCCGGGCGCCGTGGGTGGTCACCACACCTATCATCTTCTTCACGTCGGGTATCAGGGTGGGGGCGACACTCAGTTCATCCAGGCCGAAGCCAAGCAGGAGGGGGACCGCCAGGGGGTCGCCGGCCATAGAACCGCATATGCCCACCCATTTGCCCTGGGGGTGGCAGGTCCTGACAACATGGTCTATCTGCCGCAGGACAGCCGGGTGGAAATAATCATAAAGTTCCGCCACCCTGGGATTGCCCCTGTCCACCGCAAGGGTGTACTGCGTAAGGTCGTTGGTGCCGATGGAGACGAAATCCACATAGGGCAGCATCAGGTCCAGGGCGAGAACCGTGGCGGGGGTTTCCACCATTATTCCCACCTTCATCTTCTCGTTGAAGGGAACCCTTCGCTGGCGAAGGTCGTTCTGCACCATCGAAAGCATGTCCCTGAGCCGTCTGAGCTGATCCACGTGGGTGACCATGGGGAACATCAGGCTGACATTTCCCCTGGCTGAGGCCCTCAGTATGGCCCGGAGCTGCTTGGAGAACTCCTCGGGTCTGTCCAGGCAGATCCTCACCGCCCTGTAGCCCAGGAACGGGTTGGCCTCATGGATGTGGTCGAATCCGGTGCGGAACTTGTCTCCGCCCATATCGTAGGTTCTCACGATGACGTTCTTCGGCGTCATTTCCCGGGCCACCATGTCGTAAATGGAAAAGTGATGCTCCTCCGACTCTCCGTTCTTCTGAAGAAGTCTGATGAACTCCGTCCGGAAAAGACCGATCCCGTCAGCCATGAACTTCTTAACAAGGTTCACTTCGTGTGGAAGCTCGATGTTGGCGGCGAGTTCGACCATTACGCCGTCCTCTGTCATCGCCGGGCCGGAACTCTGGGTCAGTATATGGTCCTCGGCCTCGGTGAATTTCCTCTTCACCTCGGTGTAGTAATCGAGTTCTTCCCCGGTTGGGTCCACTATCACGTGCCCGTGGATCCCGTCGACTATGACCTTGTCCAGGGAGTCGATCTTTCCGGTTATGTTCTGAAGACCCACCACCGCGGGGATCCCCATTCCCTTGGCGAGAATGGTGGTGTGGGAGGTCATCCCCCCCATGTCGGTGACGAAGGCCATGACCTGCTCAGGCTTCAGGGAGGCCGTTTCTGACGGGTCAAGGTCCACAGCGACCAGGACCACCGGTTCGCCGACCTTCTCAAGGCTGTCCTTCTCCGCCCCGGTGAGTTTCGCGATGACCCGTCTTCCCACGTCACGGACGTCGGCCACCCTTTCCTTGAGATAGGGGTCCGACATCCTGTTGAACTTCTCCGCCACCGAGGCAAGTGCTGTGCTTACGGCGTACTCGGCGTTCACGCCCTCGCCGGTGATGATTCCCTCCACATCCTTCTTGACCATGGGATCCTGAAGGAGAAGAAGAAGGAACTCCAGTATCTGCCGTCCTTCCACAACGTCGGCCACCGAGTCCGCGATGTTCTCCAGGTCGTGTCGTACATCCTCCACCGCCTGTCTGAAGCGCTGGACCTCACCCCTGATCTCCTCCGGGGAACCGCAGGTCTTCCTGGGGTGCTCCAGATCGTGCGCCTTAAGGATGAAGGCCGGACCGATGGCGATCCCGTGGGAGGCGGGTATTCCCCTGTATAGCATCAGAGCATCTCTTCGCCGAAGCCCGATCTTATCACTTCGGCCACGGCTTCCGCAGCTTCCGCGTGATCATCACCCTCCGCGGTTACCACAACCTGGGTACCACCTGATGCTGCAAGGGTCATCACGCCCATTATGCTCTTGGCGTTCACCCTCTCATCTCCGTTGGATATCCATATGTCGGCTTCATACTCCACCGCAGCCCTCACAATGAGGGCCGCGGGACGGGCGTGTATCCCGAGCTTGTTCGGTACTGTAACGGTGATCTCGGTCATGTTTCTTCCCTCATCCCGGCCATTCCCATACGGGAAATGAGTTTTCTGTTAAGCCTCTCCGCCGATGTGCAGCCGGTGTTCTTCGCCTGAATGTTCATCATGGCGGCAACTTCCAGGAGCAGCGTTATGTTCCTCCCCGGGAGAACGGGGATCTCCACAAGGGGGATCTCCACCCCGAGTATGCTCATGCTCTTCCCGTCCAGGCCCGAGCGGTCGGCTTCGTAGACTATTCCCGCGTCTATCAGCCGCACCGCAAGGTCCACCGTCTGTCTCTCCTTCGTTGCGCCCACTCCGAAAAGCTCCGCTATGTTCACGAAGCCGATCCCTCGAATCTCCATGTGAAACCCGATGAGGGCGTCGCCGGTGCCGGAGAGCCTGTCGCCGGCGCGCCTTACCCTCACCAGATCGTCCGCCACCAGCCTGTGCCCCCTTTCCACGAGGCCCAGGACAGCTTCGCTCTTTCCGATGGCGCTCCGTCCCATCACAAGGAGCCCTTCTCCGAATAGGTCCACCAGGGTGGCGTGGAGGGAAACATGTGGGGCGAACACCTCCCCCAGGAAGTCCGTCAGGTCGTGTATCAGCGGCGTGGTATCCCTTGGTGACAGGAACAGGGCCGTTCCCGCCCTGGAAGAGGCGGCGAGCAGTTCCTCGGGAGGTTCGAGACCCTTGGTAACTATGGAGCAGACCACTGGAAAGCCGAATACATTCCCTATGGCAGCTTTCCTCTCCTCCGGGGTGAGGGTATCCAGCAGCGTGATCTCGGTCTCGCCGAATATCTGCACCCGGTCGTGGAGGAAGTTCCTGGTGTAGCCGGTGAGACACAGGCCGGGCCTGCTGATGTCCGGAGAGGCCAGCTTCCTGGAGAAACCCGAGTCCCCGAAGGCCGGCTCTATCTGAAGCCTCTTCCCCAGCCTCTGGTGGAGAAGACCAACGGTCATGGAGGCCGGATCGGGATACCTGTCCTGCACCTTATTCCCTTGGGGCCAGTTCCACCACCTGGGTAACGCCGCTGGTGGTCCTGTATACCGCGGAGAAGGAATCGGTTTCGGTGTTGAAGAACACCAGGTGTTCGTCGGAGCCGGATACCTCGAACTCGGTCATTGCCTGGTTGGTGGTGAACCTCCTGACCTCGCTGTCATCCCTGAGAAGTNNNGGGCCGTCGAGTTCAGATGGTTCAGCAGGAACGTACCATGCCCCTGATGATGGTTCCCTTCCGTTGGTTCCCCTCCTGGGGTGATCGTGATGGGTTTCCTTGAATTTCCTGAGCTGCCTTTCCAGGCTGTTGGCACAGTCGTCGAAGGCAAAATACATATCATGCCCCTTGGCCCGGGAATCCAGCCTGAGCCTGTCTCCCCTGAGCTGAACGTGGGACCTGTTTATTCCGGCGGAGAGTTCCAGTATCACATGGACATCGTCGATTCCGTCGTAGAATTTCGCAAGTACGGAGAGCTTGTCCTCAACGTGGTCCTTAAGAGCATCGGTGAGGTCGAAGTGCCTTGCGCTGATCTCGATGTTCATGGTAACTCCTTTCATGTTAACGGAAGCGGAATTAAAAACCGCCTCCCCCGATGGTACGGGGAAAGCGGCTGTGAAAGTAATGCTTCCGATTTCACGATACGATAATATCATTGCCCGCTGGAACGGTCAATACTGACCCTTGGTTTACCCCGGCGCCCATTGTGGTTATTTTCGCCCATTGCACCGCATTCAATTCACCTCGAACCCAGTCATGTCACGCATGCGAAAGGAACCGAATTGCAGGACTACACCGAACTCCGGGACCTGGGCTTCAGGGGGGGGCTGGAGACCCACCAGCAGCTTGCCACCTCAGGAAAGCTCTTCTGCCGCTGTCCCGCCAGGATAAGGAACGATGGCCACAACCAGGAGCTGCTCAGGCACATGAGACCCACCCTGAGCGAGTTCGGGGAATACGACGGAACCGCGCTGATGGAATTCAAGACCAGGAAGCAGGTCCATTACCTTCTGTACAATGATTCGGTATGCACCTACGAAATGGACGACACCCCGCCATTCCAGACCAACCCCGAGGCCGTTGCCATCGCGCTGAAGCTCGCCATGATGTTCAACATGTCCCTGGTGGACGAACTGCACATCACCAGGAAGCAGTACCTCGACGGCTCCATCCCCACCGGGTTCCAGAGAACGGCCATCGTGGGGGTCAACGGGGTCATCCCTTTCCTCGGCCGTGATCTTCATTTCGTGCAGATGAGCCTTGAGGAGGATGCCTGCAGGGAGGTAAGCGACCACGGGCACCACATCGTTTTCAGGACCGACAGGCTCTCCATCCCCCTTGTGGAACCCGTTACCGCTCCCGAGCTCCTCACTCCCGGGGAGATGGCCCTGGCGGCCAGGCTGGTTGGAGAGACCATGCGTTCCACCCATCTGGTGCGCAGGGGGATCGGCTCGGTACGCCAGGACGTGAATGTCTCCATTGCTGGAGGAACCAGGATTGAGATAAAGGGGGTTCCCAGGATAAGCATGATCGAACCTCTTTCCAGGATCGAGGCCTACAGGCAGAAAGCCCTTCTCGACCTTCGCCACCTGCTGAGGCATTCCGGGCTGAAACCGGAGGACTTCACACCAAAGTTCAAGGTGCTTCCCACCGAGGGCCCCGGTGACACCGACAAGACGGCGCTGATGACCCTCCGGGGATTCGCTCGGTTCCTGAACCACCGGACTCAGCCTGGAAAGACCTTCCTGGACGAACTCAGGGGAAGGGTTCGGGTGATCGCATGCCTGGACAGGAGCCCCTACCTTCAGGAGGCGGGTCCCGACCTGAAAAGCGAGATGGACCTTCCGCCTGAAGACACGGCGGTGCTTTTCACCGGACCCGACGAGGACCTTATCACCGCGGCCAGGGAGATATGCATAAGGATCGGGGAGGCTTTCCAGGGAATACCGCCTGAAACAAGGCAGGCCCTCCATGACGGCACCACCGATTTCGAAAGGATCCTCCCCGGAGCGGACAGGATGTATCCCGACACGGACCTTCCTCCCCAGCCCATCCCCCCTGAGACCTTCCAGGAACTCAAGAAGGTGCTTCCCCCGAAACCCTGGGAGAGGAGGGAAACCTACCGCAGGCTGGGTCTGAGCACCCACCTCATGGACAGGCTTCTCAACCTGGAACTCTGCGACCTCTACGATACGCTTGTAAGGAAGGTCGACATGAAGCCGGCTCCCCTTGCCAGCCTTATCGCCGACAGGATGCGGGGTTCGAGAAGGGCCGGGATGGACTGGATGGCCGTCCTTGGGGAGAAAGGTATCATCGACTCCATCGTGTGGCTCTACGGGAAGGGAGTCACCGCTAAAGGAGCCGGAATGGTTCTGGACGAGATGTGCGCACCCCGCCGTCCTTCGGTGGAGGAGGCGTACAACGGAGTGAAACCCCAGGGAACCGGAGCGTAGATTGTCCACCGAGGTCCTGAAGGCGCTGATACAGAATTCCACCCTGCTCGTGGTGGCGTTCCTGATGCTCACCAGGTTCTCGAGGTGGAAGCTGGCCAGTCAGGCAACGGGAAGCAGGATACTGCAGGGGACCGCCTACGCCATCTGCGGGTTCCTTGCCATGCTGTTCAGCGTTGAGGTCCTTCCCGGGGTCCTGATTGACATGAGAACACCCATAATCGTCGTCGCGGTCCTCACCGGAGGCCCCGTCGTAGGTCTCATAGCCCTGATCCCCCTCCTTGCCTACAGGCTCTTCGTAGGGGGAACCGGAATNNCGGGCTGGGAATAATCCTCTCGGCCTATGCCTTCGGGCTGGTCATGAGACGGTTTCAGAGAAAGCCGGAAGGCTATCTCTTTCAGCTGGTGGTTGGAGTGGGTTCCGCGGTGATCTACTACATCTGGATACTCACACTTCCCGGAGAGATAGTGGCCACCGTTCTCAGGGAGACCCTTATCCCGCTCACAGCAGGTTCCGTTCTGAGCATCCTGGTGATATTCCTGATCAGAAGGCGGGAAGCGGTTTTCGGAGAGGTAATGGGCAACCTCAGGGAGATGGGTGATCTCTTCGAGGAGATATCTCTCGATGAGAACATCGGCATCGTGGTGCTCAGGAAGACGAGGATCGCATATGTCAACCTTCCCCTTCTGGAAAAGTTCGGCTATGTCTCCTTAGACCCCGGGAACAGCGAACTCCTCGACATCATTGCCCCTGAACACCGTGAAAAGGTCATGGATTACCTTGAAAGGGTATCCTCAGGGGAAAGGCCGGAGGCGGTGCCCATGGAGCTCGCTGTACCAGGAAGGGGATCCCTCACATTCCTGATCCATGCCAGGAAGCTCCTTTACAGGGGCAAGGAGAGCGTACTGGTGGTATCCGTGGACATCACCAGGCTGGTGGAGACCGAAAAGGCCCTGCAGAAAAGGGTGGATCAGCTTCAGCTTTCCCTGGAAGCCTCCGGGGCGGTCCTGTGGCGGGCGGATATCCCCACCGACCGCCTTCTTGCCGGTGACGACTTCTTCTCCATGCTGAGATACCGCCCCGATGAGACCCCGCCGCTGTTCTCCCATTTCATGGTGGGTACCGGCATGTCCCCGGAACTCCGTGAAGCCTTCAGGGAGATGATGGCCAGCGGGTCCGGCGGAGTCTTCGGAGAGATGCACTTCACCGGCGAAGACGGCGTGGACAGGTGGTTCAATATCGGTGCCAGGGCTGCCGGCGGCCATCCCGGCGAGGTGAACGGCATACTCTACGATACCACCCCCATCAAAGAGCGGGACCTTTTCATCAGGGAGAAGGAGATCGAGGACCTGCAGTCCCAGAAGATGGAGACCGTGGGCAGGCTTGCCGGCGGGGTAGCCCACGATTTCAATAACCTGCTTCACGTGATAATGGGCTACACCGAGATACTCAGGAAGGTCTCAGGGGACGATCCCGTCACCGGAGACCTCACCGGTCCGATAATGGAGGCGTCTTCCAGGGGCCGTGAGCTCATAAGGCAGCTGCTTCTCTTCAGCAGGCACAGGAGCCCGATGCTGAAACCCGTGGACCTTGCGCTGGTCACACGCAGTTTCACCGGCATGCTCAAGCGGATAATGGAGGAGAACATCCTCATCTCCGCGGATATCCCCGATGACCTTCCCCCGGTTCTGGGTGACGCCGGCCAGATGGAACAGGTGCTGATGAACCTCTGTCTCAACGCCAGGGACGCCATGCCCGGCGGGGGAAGCATCATGATCTCGCTTCGCCGGGAAGCCGTGCCCCTGCAGAGGAAGACCCTTACCGGAACTCTGGAATCAGGAAACTACGTTGTTCTCACCGGGGCTGATACAGGCCCGGGTATTCCCCCCGAGAGACAGAAGCTGGTCTTCGAACCCTTCTACACCACCAAACAGGTGGACAGGGGAACGGGTCTCGGTCTGGCCACGGTACAGGGAATAGTCGAGTCCCATGGAGGCTCCATAGAGGCCTGTAACCGTGATGTCGGCGGATTCGCCGTAACGGTGTTCTTTCCCGAAGACATATCAGGCGGGAGCGGCGCAGTTAAGGAAGCCCCCGCAAGGCGGGAACGCACGGAGGCTCCCCAGGGAATCACGGTCCTTGTGGCCGAGGACGATCCCAGGGTCAGGGATCTCACCGTTGAGGGGCTTGGGGCCTCGGGAATAAAGGTGCTCAAGGCATCGGACGGCGCAGAGGCCGTGAAGGTGTTCATGAGCAACACCTGCTCGATCTCGGTCCTGGTCTTCGATGTGGTAATGCCGGTGCTCAGCGGCCCCGACGCCTACAGGGAGATCACCGCGGCGGGCTACGACATTCCCGTGGTCTTCACCACAGGCTACGCCGGAGATCGCCTCTCAGGGCTTCCCGGAAAGCACCTGGTGCTGCACAAGCCATATATCACAGGCGATCTCGTTCAGGCCATTGCCGATCTTGCAGGAGGAGGAAACTGACTTGACGAACATTGAAGATATGGACGGGCTGACCCTTCTGGGAAAGAGCGAAGCCACTTTCAGCGGCCTGGAGACCTTCCCGAACAGGAACCCGGAGCGGAACTACACGGTAACCCTCACCACCGATGAGTTTACCTGCGTCTGTCCCCTCACCGGCCAGCCGGACTTCGCCAGGATAACCATTACCTACGTGCCGGACCTGCGGATCGTTGAATCCAAGTCCCTTAAGCTTTATTTCCTTACCTACAGGAACAAAGGGGTCTTCCACGAGCACGCGGCTAACCTGATACTAACTGACCTCGTTAAGGTTCTGGAACCCAGGTGGTGCCGGGTGGAAGCCGATTTCGGGGTGCGCGGGGGGATAGCGATCAGGGTTTCAGCCCAGCACGGTGTCCCTCCTCAGTAACCCTCCCCATGGGCCACAACGGCATAGGCGTTGTGCCCGTGTATGCTTTCGTGGTTCTCCGCCCTTACCCTGAAACCGGTTACCCTGGGATCATCCATCAGCATCTCCGCGGCGTTCCGCACTATGTCCTCGGCGAAGGCCGGATTCCCATATGCCTGTTCGGTGACGAACTTCTCATCGGCCCTCTTGAGGAGGGTATAAAGGGGTGATGAAGCGCTCTTTTCCGCCAGCTCCACCAGCTCCTCTATCCATATAATCTCGCTGGTGCCGTCGGGAAGCTTCCTGGTCCTTACCTCCAGCGTAACGAACCCCCTCTGGTTGTGGGCGCCGCGGGAGCTTATCTCCCTGCTGCATGGACAGAGGGTCCCCACGGGAACCGTTACCGTCAGCAGGAAATCTTCCTTCTCCGGTGAGGATTCCCCGTGAAAGACGCAGGAATAGACCATTTTCGCCGCGGCCCCCGTTACCGGCGCCGTTCTCTCCATGAAGTACGGGAAGGCGATCCTTATCCTTGCGTTCTCGGCTTCCAGGACCTTTCTGAGCCTCCCCAGCAGAGCCGGGATCGTACTCCCCTGAAATACGCAGCCGCTCTCCTCCAGGACCTCTATGAAGCGGCTCATGTGTGTTCCCCTGTAATGATGGGGAAGGCTGACGGACATGGATATCTCGGCAACGGTGCTCTGAAGGGAGTTGTGCCTGTCCAGCACGGTTACCGGATAGCGGAGTCCGGCGATCCCCGCCTCTCTCAGAGGTATGTTCCTGTGGTCAGCCAGGTTCTGAACGTCCCTCATCCGAAGTACCTGCACCCCGATGTGGGGGTTTCCCTCACCTCTATCATGGAAAGCATGGGCAGCTCGGGGCTCAGACGATCCCAGAGCTNNCCAGGTTCTCGCTGGTGGGGTTCTCCAGGCCCGGGAGTTCATTCAGGAAGGAGTGGTCAAGCATTTCCATCAGAGGGGCACAGGCCCTGGAAAGTACCTTGAAGTCCATTAACCAGCCACTCTTCCGGTCGACTTCGCCGCTGAGGACAACCGTTACGGAATAGGTGTGACCGTGGACCCCGCTGCAGCCGTGGGTCTCCGGCACCGTGGGCAGCCTGTGGGCCGCATCGAACGTGAATGTCTTGAAAATCTCCATGTTCTCTCCTATGGAATTCCTGCGTATCTGTGTGTCTGGAGGCTGAGCCTCCACCGGGGGTTCGAGAGGCACATCTCCACCGAGAGCCTGAGGTTCTCGTCATAGCTTCCATCGTACCTGGGCTGTATCCAGCGGTGGGTGAAACTGCGTTCCTCCCAGAGCTTTGGAGTGAGTTCTGCGGAGGGCCATATCAGCTTCACTTCATCCCCGCTGGTCACCATGGCCCCGTCGTCCTTAGGGCTCACGCACACCCAGTCGGTTCCAGGGGGAACTGGAATCGTTCCGTTGGTCTCCAGGAAGATCCGGATGCCTCTCCTCCGGAACTCCCGGATCAGCGCTTCGTCCAGCTGAAGCAGAGGTTCTCCTCCTGTACACAGCACACTGGGTGGAACATCGGCGGCCTTCCAGGAGTCCGCCGCCGCCTGCACCAGTTCCTCAGTAGACCGGTATGTGCCTCCAAGCATGCCGGGGGCTCCCTGGTGTTCGGTGTCGCACCACGGGCAGCGGAGGTTGCATCCGGAGAAACGAAGGAGCACCACCGCCATCCCCGTATTGGCCCCCTCACCCTGAAGGGTGGGTACGATCTCCTTCACCAGATACTCAGACATAGGGGGCCGGATCCTTTATCCCGTTTGCCCGGAAGGCTTCAAGCCTGAGGAGACAAGCGTCGCATGAGCCGCAGCTCCTTCCCCGGTCATCCGGATGGTAGCAGCTTATCGTACTTCCGTAGTCCACTCCCAGTTCAAGCCCCCGCCGCACGATCTCAGCCTTGCTCATCAGCAGAAGAGGGGCGCGGATGACCGTCGGGGCACCCTCCACAGCAGCCTTAGTGGCCAGGGAGGCAAGTTCCTGAAAGGCATGTATGTAAGCCGGCCTGCAGTCCGGGTATCCGCTGTAGTCGACGGAGTTCACCCCGATGAATATCTCCCCCGCCCCCCTGGTCTCGGCTATACCCAGCGCCATTGCCAGGAACACGGTGTTCCGTGCGGGAACATAGGTCGAGGGTATCCCATGGGTGGAACCACCCCTGGGAACACTTCCACAGCCTGTGAGGGAGGATCCCCTGAAGGGCTCCGGGTCCAGCTCCAGTATCAGGTGCTCGGCGGCTTCCAGACGCCTGGCGTTTACGGCCGCCATCCTCAGCTCGAGTGTATGACGCTGGCCATAGCTGAACGAGAGGGCATGTATCTCCCTGCCTTCCGCCCGGGCCATGGCGCCGGCGGTGGCGGAATCAAGGCCGCCGCTCAGAAGTACCACCGCCCTACTCGTCATCGGCGTCCCTCATTTCCCTGAGCTTGCTCATCAGGGTCCTGTAGCTCACTCCCAGCATCTCAGCCGCCATCTTCCTGTTCCCGCCGGTTTTTTCCAGGGCCCCTCTTATGAGTTCCCTCTCCCTCTCCCTGGCAGCGGCGGCGGATTCCTCCAGCAGCGAACCGGGGGATGCCCCTGAACTGGGTGAGCCGGTCTCTATGAGCTCCGGTGTGACGACGCCGTCCCTGGAGTTGATGCATGCCCTTCTGATGAGGTTCTTGAGCTCGCGGACGTTCCCCGGCCACCTGTGTGACCTTATCTGGAAGAGGGCTTCCAGGGTAAACTCCCGCCCTCCGTACAGTTCCAGAAAATGCTCCGCGAGAAGCTCCAGATCGTCTCCCCTGTCCCGCAGCGGAGGAAGGTCCACAGGGAACTCGGCAATCCTGTAGAAAAGGTCCTCCCTGAAGCGACCCTTCCGAACCAGCTCCCCCAGGTCCCGGTTGCTGGCGGATATTACCAGAGCATCAGTCGTCAGCTCTCCGGTGCCCCCCACCGAATGATATGTCCCGCTTTCCAGTACCCTGAGCAGCTTTCCCTGGAGCGGCAGGCCCAGGTCTCCTATCTCGTCAAGGAAAATGGTTCCCCCCGCCGCCATGGTGAACCTCCCTGGCCGGGCTTCAGAGGATCCTGTGTAGGCCCCTTTTTCCGCCCCGAAGAGCTCGCTTTCCATGAGGTTCTCGGGTATTGCGGCGCAGTTCACCGGGATGAAGGGACCCTGCTGCCTGCCGCACCTTGAGTGTATCCTTCTGGCGAGAAGCTCCTTGCCGGTGCCGCTCTC
>NPID01004454.1_pt1 | contig 24557 bp, 16 predicted proteins | sample 8637491 | NCBI WGS metagenome assembly NPID01 (sample SAMN07420843, study PRJNA396082) | bioreactor metagenome | isolation source: sample BA6 brine-fed electro-methanogenic bioreactor BA | place: Japan: Kochi | collected 2016-06-14 | reverse complement strand
GTTTCAATGGGGTCACATCACTATGACCCCTTGAACCAACGTGGTTGCAGGGTTTGCAAAACGCTGATCCAATGGGTATGCGCATAAGCCATTGCCGCATATTCGTTAAGAGAAGTATATCCAAATCTTCGAATATTCCAAGAAAAAAATTGAGAAAAATCTCGAAAAAACCTTAATAGATAGGGAGAAGGCATTGAAAACAAAAAAGATACAGTCAAAATGGAGATTCGAATATTCTTTTCATGCTGTTCAAAGAAGTGAATATTCGAATATTCGGTGTGAACACAATTATATTTAAACCTCGTAAAATACTGTAATACAAAGAGAAGTAGAGAACATTGCAAAATGCGAAAATGGTCAATATTCGAATATTCTTTTGAGGCCTCTCTGTTAGCTGGGAATATTCGAATTTTTGATTTTTCAGATAATGATCGGTCCATTCTCTTCCTTCTTCTTTTTTTTATCCCTCGTAAAGTTATCTTTTTACGTAAGATATACGTATTTACAGGGTAGATAACTATGGTGTCATGCTTCGAAAGCCACCTGTGTATTGTTCGAAAAATCTTCGAATTTAAATGCTGTGGTATATGACCTTCATAGACGCTTTTGTTCACTCTCATAAGCCCGGCTTCGGTCAAGAGCTTTGCCACTCGTGTCCGAATCTTGTTGCTTCTTATGTCATAGGCAACTATGTATATCTTCTTCGGTATTCTCATATTTGATCCATTTGTGAGGCTCAGAGAACATTTCACTGATATTCGTCTTTGCCTACCAGTCCCTCAGCGTAAAGCACCTGTATTTGTCCGATCGGCCCTGTATGTAGGCTGCAAGACGCGCGGCAGTCTCTGTGATCATGTCTCTCCCAATATAGAGCTTCCCCCCCCTTTTCACGGTCTGAGAGAATCGTCTGTTGAATCTTTCTATGATATATAATCTGGATTCATCTGTCAAGAGTCCATTTTCCACCTCTATTGTTCTGCCCTTGTTGAACATAGACACTACTTCCCTGTCAATAAAGGGTTGGCGGAATTGCTCCATGATGTCATATACAAGAGTTGGCTTATTCGGTTGTGCTGCGTGAAGGAAAGAGATGGTAACATCCAGCCCCTCAATGGACAGGGCATTGTTAACCTCATTTCGCAGAAAACCATAGCCATAGTTCAGAACGGAGTTTATCCTGTCCTCTGCACCTTTTTTAACACGTCGTGGGAAGTTGTCATCTCTCAGAGCCATATCAAAAGCCCTCCAATAAAGGGCAGAACTCTGTGCCTCCATGCCCATCAAATCCTGTCTGAAATCATTGGTGATCTCCATCTGTTTCACCTGTCTTGCGATTTCCTTGATGGCATCTGCCCTTTGCCTGAACTCTGCCTTTGTCTTCTCTGGTTTATTCTTGGACCAATATCTACATAGATGCTCCTGATTGACTATCTTCGCCAGCACAACAGATCGAGCTATCTCGAAGCCTCGTTCATCTGTCTGAGCTTCAAGCTGTAATACAAAAAGTGATCTTTGCCCCTTTGCAGGTGAAGTGACATAGACAACCGGATTACCGTAAAAATCCAGCATTGTCAAAGGGATATTTTCACCAGTAAGGGCATGGAGAAGACTGGCAGACATGGAAACACCGGTAAAACGGCTGACAATAATTCGGTGTATGTGCACAAATGGTATTCGCAGCCTTCCCTTTTTTGTCCTGACATACAGCTTTCTGCCGCGTCTTCCGAGAAAAGTGCCGGGTGTATCAACGACTATTGTTGACCTTTCACCGACCATTTCCAGAAACTCTTCCTTGCTTTTTTCGATGAGCCGGGAAATTTTGATTCGTGTCTCAGCATGAACCCTGGCAGTTTTCGTCCTCTTCTGTCCTGGCTTGAGATGGGAAAGAAGATCAGAGCCTGTTTTTTCCTCAAATGCAGTGACAAGCCGGCCTTTAAGATTCCCCCAGTCTCCGCCGAGGAGATTTCCATAATATCCCCTCCAGCTCTCAAAGCGCTGTTCAAGGAGAATCCGGCAATAGTCGGCCTCGTCCCTGTGCCGTTCAAAGATATCTATAAGGTCATCCCTTTTGGCGAGGAATTTATCTCGTGACATGTCCATTCTGTCTCTGCCTATCGTCAAGCCGAGATATTCCACAGGAAGCTTTTGAAGGTCGATGATCTCTTCAAGGCTATTGAAGCGAAGTCCGAAGGCATTCTCAAGGTATCCTGGGATGTCCAGCCTGATTCGACCGAGGCTCCCCTCTCCCTTCGAAAGAAAGATAAGGTCATCTGCATAGCGGAAATAGCAGACTTTGGGGTGAAATTCTTTGATATATGAATCGAAAATATGAAGATACATATTCGAAAGCACAGGTGAGATAATGCCTCCCTGGGGTATGCCCTCCGAATCATGCCATTGTTGCCTTCCGTCAACTATGCCACGGGAAATCATTGCCATGACAAAGCAACGTATATTTTCAGCAATGTGAAATTTCTCAAGTATGGCATATAGAATATCTCTGTCTATGGAGCCGAAGAAGTCGTCTATGTCAAGCCTGAGTGCATAGCGCATCTTTCCGTGCATTATCTCGTGACGCACACGCCTAACAGCCTTGATTGCTCCTTTGCCCTTTCTATAGCCATAGATATTATCACCCAATAGGGGATCAACATAGAGATTGAGATATTCTTCTGTATGCATCTCGAAAATCTTGTCCAAAGGTTCTGCCATGGTAATCTTTCTGCCACTTTTATGTATAAACTGTCGGGCATGGCCGGGGATATATGTGCCGTCATTATAGGCTCGGATATTCTTGTTTGTGGCATCAGTTTGATCCTTCAGCTCTACCTGTCTGTAAATTGGCTCCCTGTCGAGAAGCAGTCCCCTCAGCCTTTCAGAGTCCACTTCCGACATTTTACTTCCCTCTGTAAACTCCATTCTGAACTGCCCCATTCCAAAGGAGCTGCTCTCGCCAATATGCAGCTTCTCACAGACTATTAAGGCAGGCATGAGAACGGTCATTTCACCGGAAATTTCCATGCTGTTGAGTATTCCGCCTGTCAGTTTCAAGACATCCTTTTTGCGGTCTTTCTGAAAGTAGTGCGAGTTAACAATGTCACTTTTAAGCGGCTTGACCGTCAATGCAAAGTGGTTGCTCTCGATGTCGGCAATAACAGCCTCTGGAAAACCCAGCTTGTGGTGAAAATTCAGTCGCTCAATGCGGGATACCATTGATCTGATAACATCGTCAACTTCGAGCTGATCAGGGGTAAAGCCCTCTCTATTTCTTGCATTCAAAAGCAGTGGCGAAATCGGTTTCAAAGTTACCTTGTTCATTTTTCGTGTCAGTTTTTCTGGTGGAAGAAAGATCAGGCTATCACGATTGTTCTTCATATATTCGAGGGGTTTGCCCCACATATCAAGAATATTCTCGTCTATTCTGACCTGACCTGCACTGCCATCATCGGAATCTCCAAGCACAATAAATCTTGCAGATCTGAGGGCAGCACGATAGTCAAGCTGCTTTATCACAGGCTTCCCATATAAATTTAGAGAAAAGTCGATGTCACATGGAGCATCAATATGGCGTAAAATTGGTATATCCGAAAGCGAATAGGAGGGAGGTGTGTCCCCATACTGTCCTGATATCTTTATACCGATTCCATCAAGCACCTTGCCCAGTCTTGCCCGTATCCTTATCCCCGAATACCGATTGGTCACGATGTCCTTCTCCGCCCGTGTTCGGACATACAGGGTTTTGGTGTTGAGAAATATCATGTATAGAAAAAGATATGCATACTGACTTTTTGCAATTGAAATCTCAATCCTTTAGATAACTCTAATGAGGTAAAACAGAATTGGGGATTCAAGTCAAGTATTCCTTTCGCTATTTTCAAAAATAAACATACATATCCAACTTTCTTCTTGACTGTCACCCCATTGGATAATTATACTTTCCCTACCCTTTTTAATACGGGGCAAAAGGATTTCTGTGGTGAGATGTTGACTTCGATGACAAGGAACGAGTATATCTGGTTCTTTGTTGAAGTGCATTATAGATCGAATTGATGGGTTTTTCTTGAGTAATTAAATCACATGATTAAGAAAGAGGAGATAGAACAGATCATGGACGGCAAAATAAAACAGGACAAATACTTCTCCCATCACATCTTCATGTTTCCGTTTAAGTTCGACAATTTCAGAAATGATAAAGATGAATCCTTCCTTGATTTTATTGATAATTTTTTCAAGAATGAGGCCAATAACCCCCAATTGGGCTGTGTCTTGGACGATGATAACAAGCCTGCAAGACAATGGAAAAAGGGCAACTACAAAGTTGATAAACGTAAAAATTGGAGATACAATGAGTTCTTCTATTTTTACGACTTTGTCCGTGATTCAGTCTTTGACCTTGATTGTCAAGAGAAGTCAAAAAATTCAAAGAAGTCAAAAGTCTCGTACTTCAAAAGAGCCATTGACTCAAATGCAACCTATACTATTCGTCTTAAAAGTGGGCAGGAATATTCACTGCGAATATCCCATATAAAACTTCATATATTCGAGACAGAGGTAGGCATTCTGAGTCTCGTCCTCGAAAATTATCAGACAGATGATCCAGAAGATATCCTTAGAATTAATGACTTTGGACGGAGGATTTATCCACAATTTATTGGAGATAACGGCACATCCGATACGAAATATGCTTTTTTGGCTGATTCGATCACAGTTAGATTAAATGAAAAAGAGCATGAAGTAGAGGGCTTTAACACAATAGATTACTGGCAGAATGAGTTAGTGATTGGAAAGCATATTCTTACTATCCTTGGGGATAGCTTTTGTCAAAAGTTTAGAATACTACCCATAGATGACAGAATGTACACGGTGACTTGGTATCAAAACCAAGAACTGATGGAACATCTTATTGAAAACGAATGTGGTGACTACAGATATGAAACAGATGATACATGGTACAGACTAATATTTTCAGATGGAAATAGTAAATCAATTGCTAACCCCAGAATGCAGAGAAGGATAACTATTGAAAGCACCTATGTTAGATGGATTGAAGTTGGAACATTGTTTGCGTTCTCTCGGTATGGGTTGGTAGCCCTTGTAGGTGATCCCTATGATGGTTTTGATTATGGCTATTCGATAATACGTCAGCATATGCGGCGAATATACTACCATATGGCGGTCATTCTCCTCATGCAGCGTGCCTCCATGCTCGCTTTCTCCGACAGGGTTTCCGAGATAAGCGGTCGAATAAGGGAGAATATAAATGGAAAAAATAGCAAAAAAGATAGAAGCAAAGACAGCATGGACAAAGTTCTGGAGGCCATCAGAGACCTCGACGGCGATATGATACACTTTGTCAACAGGCTGTGGTTCACAGAGATTACGCCTCAGGAACAGGGCATAGAGATGTATGCACAGGCTCAAAAGGTAATGAATCTCAAGGAACAGATGGCCGACCTCAAATCCGAGATTCAGGAGCTATATGACTATGCACGGTTGCAGGAGGAGAAAGATAATAATAGATTGATGACCCAGTTGACGATTCTTGGTACTATTTTCCTACCACTTACACTTGTAACCGGTATATGGGGTATGAATCTTGTGTATGACTCCAAAACTCCATACATTGTACAATTTATAATATCATTAGCCTTCATATTTATAGCTTCATTCACTAGTTTTCAACTGATTCGTATGAATCGCGACGATTTTAAGAAACTGAATATAAGGGAAAATATAAGAGAATCTTTGTTATGGTTCCTGATAGGAGTTTTTCTTGTTCTCTTGTCTATAGGCCTAATCAAAGGGCTGCCTTTTCTTATAGACAATATTCAGCTTGGTATCTTTTAAGGAGGATAAATGCCCATTCAAGAGATAAAATTCCGAGTGCGAACACCGCTGTTTTTGGGTAGTGCTGTTCAGAAAGAGAACAGCATTAGACATAAAGGCAGTGAATACAAAATGTCCAGACGACATATAAAATTGACAACAGAAGCATTCAGGGGGACTTTAAGGAGCTGGTTCAGAAGTGTAAAAGGTTATCCCAAAGATAAAGAGGATAGAAAGGAATTTTTCAAGGAAGAGGGACAGCTTTTTGGGAGTACAGAGTGTGGCAAGGGTATTGGATTGCAAATGTTGTATGAAGAAGACGCACTCAATGTGTTGACCCATGACGAGAATGATTCTTGGAAAATGGGCGGAAGATCCTACGGTTATTATGAAATATCTCGAACAGACAGGTATGATAGACCTATCGAAGTTTCTTATGATGGGTATGGGTACTTTTCACACTTTATGTTTGCAGAGATAAGACCAAATCGCAGACATAAAAAACCCGGAGGGTTCCCAAGAAGAGATTATATTGATGTTGGTTCTGAGTTTAGCATACGTGTTCGAGCAATGAAACAAGAACAGCTCGAAAAGATAATGATGCTATTCTGGATAGCCTTCCAGTTTGGCGGGATTGGAGCACATTCAACACGCTGCTTTGGCAATCTTGACATTGTTGAAAGTGAGAGTGTTAAGTTCTTGCATTATCCGGAATTTAACCTGAACAATGTTCTAACCTCTTCAAATCCAAAAGAATATGCGAATCATATTAGACACAATTTTTCAATAATTAATAAAGCATTCAATCCCTCTCCTGAACCTTCCAAAGCAGCTCCTGAGTTTAGAGATATCAAGTTATTTATAAGTAAGGAAGAGAAGAAAGAATACTTCAAGGCTATTAATCATGCAGGACTCTCAATGCAGATGTTCAGATCTAAAGCCGGTCCTGACTATGAGACAATGAAATATCGCATAACAAGTAACACTGAGTCTGAGAGACTGATTTTCGGTGCACCCATCGCCTTTCGAAACGGAAGAACTCTCGTTAATCTCAACGTAATTGGTCCTGATGGAAAAGAGTCCCGTCACAGAAGTCCTGTCATTGCTTCGGTTTTGCGCGTTGGGGAAAATAAGTATCTTGCACAATACCTAATATTGAGCTTTGACTATGGCTCTCTTGCTTACAAGGACTTCAGTTCAAGAAGGCGAATAAAAGGGGTTAGTGACACTGAAGGCATTAGACAATTTACTGATTTTCTCAAAAACCCTGATCAGCGAAGGCTAGATCAACCATTTATTCATATACCAAATGACAAGCTCCGGTCGGATGAACTAAAATTCAACGAAGTGGCGGTGAACTTGTGAAAGCAACAATACTCGAAATAGGCCCGATTGGCGAATATACTCAGGATTCACGCAAAACACGTGATCTGTGGGGTTCGTCATTTCTATTCTCATATATGATGGGAGTGGTGGCAACGCTGATTGAGAAAAGACTCAAACCTGTTTGCATCAACGATGTCATAATCAAGCCAACAATCAAGGACGATCAACTGTTCAAGGCAATTAAGGCTGAAAAGTCAGGAAGCCCAATATTAGAGTCAGTAGTAGCAGGCACAATCAATGATCAGATGATAGTTGTGCACAATGACGAAGGATTGGTTGAACACATCGAAACGGAATTTAAGAGAGAGCTTAAAAGGATTTTCGATAAATGTGTTAATGCTCAATATCAGGTAATGACAAAGGAAGAGAAAGAGAGAGTCCAAAATTATTGCTTGAGAATATCTGGTATTTCCTACTCGCAGATATTGGAATTCTTCCGACTCTTCCATGTAACAATTGATATAGAAGGGGATGAAATCACCCCTGAGGAGAGAGAACTTCTTGAAACAGCGTCTTCTGCACGGGGCAGAGTTCACACATTCTATGGGTATGTTGACGAACACAATACTGTCAGCAATAAGCATGAGAAATGCACCCTCTGCGGAACAAGAAAGAAATTGATCACACTGAACCAAACCAGACGAATCAACAGGGATGAACATCTCTGTGGTGTATGTATGATAAAAAGAGGGTTGATAAGTGAGAAACAATCAATCATCAAGCAAGACCCCGGATTCAAGTCAACTACGAAGATTGCTGCCAAATATGTATCATTTGTCCTTGTAAAGGCATTACAAAGTGATCTTTTAAGGGAAGAGATTTATGATTTCTTAAAGGCTTATTTTTTACAGAGGCCTCCAGAAAGGAACAAAAGAGAAGTTCCAAAGCCATATGTCTTGGATGAAGATGACCACCAACTTGAGGAGATTTGCTATAAGGCAGGAGAAGACTCAGTTGATGTAGAGGATTTCATTCCTTTAGATGAATTTCTGAGAGGTGATCACGAAGAAGAGCTTATCGAAACTCTGGTAAAGTATTTTCCCTACGAATATCTCTTTACAGATGATAGACCGGCTATTATACTGCGAAAGTCTCTTAAAAACTACATAAAGAACAATCCTGATATTGACATCGAAACAAAGACTTGGATAGACAACACCTACTACGCAATAGTTACTACCGATGGAGACGGTACTGGTGAGATATTCAATAACAATGACGGAAAGATGGGGAAAATATCAGAGCAGATAGCAGAATTCAATACTTTTGCGGCTGATGTAATTGAAAAGTCAGGTGGACAGCTTATCTACGCCGGTGGCGAGGATGTGTTGTTCCTTGTTCACCCATCGGATGTTTTCGAAGTGGTCGAGAAGTTCAACCGAAAATTCAACGAGAAAATCGGCAAGGCTATCGACAAAAATTATGATCCGTCGCAAAACCTGTATACAATCTCCGCAGGTGTCTATATCTGCAAGCACAAACACCCACTCAAGCTGGCGATTAGAGGAGCAGATAAGATGATCCGAAAGGCCAAGGAGATTGAAGGCAAAGGCCACATGAAGGTCAATCTTGTAAAGGGGCAGGGAGAAGAAGGATTCATGACACTCAGGATTCCCCACGAACCGAGTAGGACGGATGTCTTCAGCGTACCGAACTTCAATGCTCTCATTCAACAATTCATTGATAAAGGCATTCCCCGTGGTTTTGTCTTCAAGCTAGATGAACAGGCAAAACTATACTCACGAATTTCAGACAACAAAGAGACCTTTGTCAACTGTGTTCGCAATCTTTGGGAGAAATCTGTAGAAAAGTCACTGAAGGCTCTCTTCAGTTGGGAAGCCCCTCTCACAGAAGATGAGATTCCAGAAGCCTGCAAGGAAACCAAAACAAAGGGTTCAATGGAAGCCCTTGTTCTGAACTCAATCTTCGAGCAGGCAGGAGAGGAAAAAATAAACTGGAAACCACTTCGGGAAAGGCTTTACATGGCCAGATTCTTCACAGGGGGGATTGAATGATGAAAACATATATTGCAAAGCCTTTTGATGTGCTGTTTTTCAGAAATAATAAGCCCTTCTCTGCCGGTGAGTGGTTCACAGAGGGGATATTCCCGCCATATCCATCGACATTTCAGGGTCTGATCAGAACAGCTATTCTTGCTCATAATGATCATATCAAAGATAATGGTCAATTGAAGAACGCTATTGACTCTAAAAACCTTGTCGGCGATAATTGCGAGTTTCCCTTCAACATTAAAGGTCCATATCTGCATGGAGCATACGATGATAAAGGGCATGAAGACCTCTTTTTACCAACTCCAAAGGATATTGTCATTCCCAAGGGTGATAATATTGATAGAGCTTGGCAGATGGGTAGAGAGCTTGATGCTTCCTTAAAGACTGATGCGCCTTTAAGATACACATCTGAGAAGCCAAAGGATAATTTTCTTCACTATGCAAAGGAGCTCATCCGAAAAGACAGCCTGAAAGAGTATCTGAGAACAGGTGAACTGTCCATCTGCCATCTTGAATACGATATTCCTTGTGAGGAGGAAAGACATCACGGAATTGCCCTTTCCCATGAAGAAACGAGAACAACCCGAGAGGGCCAGTTCTATCTTACCCCTTATAATAGACTCCATCCAGAAGCAGGCTTTGCCTTTTCAATCGAAACGACACATGAAAATAAGCCTGAAGATGCAGATTTTAATCTCAATGGTCTTTGGGGTCGCCTTGGCTCTGAGGCACGGGGAGTTGCCATTGAGACTGCAGATATCGACTTTTGCATGAAAGACAAATGTAAATATACAGAGATAGCGAAAATGGGGCTATTCAAGATAGTCTTGCTGACTCCGGGGATATTCCCAGATGGCTGGCGACCTTTTGGTGATGGTCAAATATCTTTATTGTCTGATATGAACGTCGATAATACTGGCCTTGAGTTAAAGTTGATCACAGCCATTAACGAAAGCCCACTGAGCATAAGCGGCTATTCAATGGTAGCAAGAAGCCCCAACGGAAGGACAATTCCTCTCAAAAAGCAAATCAGGGCTAATCCACCTGGGTCTGTCTACTATTATAAAATTGAGGGTTACGACAAAGAAGATATAGACGCTCGTGAAAAGGTTGCACAATGGCTTGAATCAATTGACGACACCAAACTCAAGTTCAGCAACAGCACAAGAGAAACAAGTCATATTAACAACTACTATGCCAAGATGGGCTTCAACCACATAGCAATCGGTATCGTTAAATAATCAGGAGGAGATATGTCACAAGGTTTCATGTTTACAGCATATACATACAGTCCGCTCCACGCCGGGGTAGGGCAGCAGATGGGGGCTGTAGATCTCCCAATAGAGAGGGAAAAACACACCAACTACCCATGCGTATTCGCCACAGGAGTTAAGGGTGCCTTGAGGGCGCATATCTCTAAGCCACTTTTGAAGTTAAAAAGACAATTAAAAGTTCTTGAAGCTGAGAATTCAAGTGAAGAACTGATACAGGCCAAAAAGGCAGAAATGAAACCCCATGAAGACTTTATCAATGGTGTCTTCGGCCCAGAAGGTGCGGCCGGCGGTGGTGGTGGAGCGATATTCACTGATCTGAAGTTACTGCTGTTTCCTGTGAGGTCGAGTCAGGGAGCATTCAAGTGGGTGACAAGCGAAAGAATTATTGAGCGTTTTAGCAGGGACTACAAATATACTTTCCCAAATAAAACAACTCCCCTTTCGGTCAATAATTTCAAAACTGTGACGATGGTCGAACAACTTCCTGATTCAATCGATGACTTGCTGATTCTCGAAGACTTTATTTGTGGTGTTAATAGTGCCACTGAAGTAACCAGTGAAATGGAGAAGCTTATTTCACCAGCAAAAAAAAATGACATTTATCTTGTGAAGGATGAAGAGATATTCAAGTTTATTGTGACAAATGCAACACAGGTGATAGCACGCAATCAACTGAATGATAAAAAAGTTAGCGGAAATCTTTGGTATGAAGAGTTTATCCCCGCTGATGCTTTGCTCTATTCCTTTATCAAACCAACGCTTGCTTATGATGATAAATCTGAAGCCTTGAATGGATTTGAAAAGAAATTCGATGGAAACGGTTTTGTTCTACAGATAGGCGGTGGAGAAACTGTTGGAAACGGCATCACCCAAATCAAGAAGATTGGGGGTTAAAATGCCTGTGTTAACAAAAGAGATTTTGATTGCTACAAGAGCAAAAGCTATTATTGATAGACTTGATAATACATACGATATTCTCAAATGCAAGTCAAAAGGAAAGGAGTTTATTAGTTTACTCGAAAGAATGCCAGTCATGCTCATGCAGAATGGTGTTCTTCAGACAATGATCTATCTTAAGACAAAGAACGATACATCAGGAAAATATGAAAGCCTTTATCAGGAGTTTCAAGGCTTCTTTGACAATGGATGTTTGATTGAGTATTTGATGACTTTGGACGACATGAAAAAATATGCGTATTGTCACAGTTCAGCAATAGAACTTTCTGTTAAGCTCAAGCAAATAGCAGTAGCACTTAAACAGTTTAAGGATGATGATGATCACAAAGCTGAATAGAATTCATGATCCACACCATAGAGGTGAAGGCGGAATTGACTTGATGTATAAGTCAGACGTAGTACCCAACCTCGGTCTTGCATATCAGAAATATACCTATAGACTCTACAGAATAATGGATAATGGCGAATTTAAGAAGGACGAGGAGCGAGTCAGGGCATTCTTTGATGTCTTCACAAGTTTAGATAATTTTACAAGTTTTCTAGAAAAAATCAATAGCCGTTGTACAGTGATTAAATCATACGCTGACCATGCCTTCCCCATGAAAGCCCAATCCAACTTCTTTGTGGGTTCCGGCTATGTCAACACTACAGAATGGGGCATGTCCTTCGACTGGACATCCGGCCTGCCATATATGCCCGGCAGCTCTCTGAAGGGCGCTTTGCTGGCATATCTTGAGTTCCAGGCAGAGGGGAATGTTGTGCAAGATTGGCCCAAAAAGGGAATCACAAAAGCGACACTGGAAAACGGGGACAAGTGGACTCATGAGCAAATCATAAAAGTCTTCGGTCCACAGGGTGATATCTCCGATTCTGATGCACATCGGGGTGGCGTTGCATTCTTCGATGTTCTGCCTACTTGTTTCAAAGGATTTGAGCTTGAGGTGATCACACCCCACTATGGCGAATATTACAGCAGCGAAGGAAAAAAGCCTCCGGCAGACATATATTCACCAATACCCAATCACTTCCTGACAGTCAAGGCAGGTTCGATATTCCAGTTTGCTTTCAAAATACTGGATAGTGATGTGGTTGAAGTTGAAAAGATGAAGAATCTCATCACAGAGGCCGGTGATTATTGGGGCTTCGGTGCTAAGACATCAAGTGGTTATGGGATGTTCAAAGAGTAGCGACAGGTAGTAGGGGAGAAATTTTGGCTGGTTAAATCTTGTTGTGTATAGATCTTCTCCACCCCCAAAAGCATTCACCCAACCCCCCAAAGCAATTGATCTGGCAGAGGAGAAATTCCTCCGCCTCATCTTTCGAACACGATCCAGTTTTTCATTTTCTGGGCATAGAGCAGATTATATGTAACCTTTTTGTCCTCGCCGGATAGATAGTATTTAATGCGCTTGTCGTCCTGATATGACACTGTATATGTCCCTCTGTCGATGACCTTGCCTATCGTCTCTTGATTGCGGATCACCATGTCCTCCTGCTCCAGCTCATCTGGGTTGATTGCGAAATCTTCACGGGGTATTATGACGCGCCGGTCCTTCCATGTCGGGAGATAGCGCATTCGCCACATCTTCACCTTGCCGTCCTCCTCAAGCAGCAGTGCATATTGCAGCTTAAAGCCCTTGAGCTTCCAGATGGCAAAACGCTGTTCATTTCTTGGAGCGAGTTGCGCATTATCACCGCTCACTTTCTTCGTACCCTTCGAGAGCCTCAGGGTTCGGGAGTTTGAGGGCCTCAGGGTACTTTCGGTCACTGAGGTTCTCGAAGTGACCGTGTATGTTTCCTCACCCTTCGAGAGCCTCAGGGTTCGGGAGTTCGAGGGGTTCTGGACAGTATCATCGGTTGTCGGGGTATCGGTGGGGAGAAAGTATTCGTCGTGATAGGGGGTTTTGTGTACTGTGTTTTCGCGTATGCACTTTTTCAGTGCGGATTCCAGCTCTTCGCGCATGTCCTCGTTCAGGCGCACCCTGTCCCTTGCCCGCAAAACCTTCAGCACCTCGCGCAGCAATGTGTATTCTTCGTATTTGCGCCCCTTGTCCATCACTGCGGGGAAGAAGCGGGCATAGAAGCCCAGCCGGGTATTGTAGCCCTCCGGCGCATAGTCGTCTGGAATCTCGTCACGGGGGATTTCGTATTCGTCGAGTATCTCTGCGACTCTTTGGGGCTTGGGCTTTCGTCTCGGCTTTGGCATGGTTTGACCTTGGTTGGTGGTTGTTTTGAAAAGCGGCGTGTTATCGTGGATAGTCGTCTGATTCAGCTTGAAGGGTGGGGTGGGGGTATTGGTGTCTGAATCGTATCCTTCGACAGGCTCAGGACATCGCCCTTCGACAGGCTCAGGAAATTTTCGGTCACTGAGGTTCTCGAAGTGACCGCGTTTGTTTCCGTACCCTTCGAGGGCCTCAGGGTACGATTTTCCTTTCACTGAACCGGTTGCTGAGGTTCTCGAAGCACCGGTTCTCTCGTCTTGTATATCCGTACCCTTCGAGGGCCTCAGGGTTCGGGAGTTTGAGGGGCTTTGGGTACTGGGGGTTGAGGGGGGCTGGATTGGGGGGTTGTTGTAGTCTTCACGGGTGATGATGGAGGGGAGGTCGGGGTCTATGATCAGTGCTTCGTCGTAGGTGAGGCCATAGAGGTGATAGACCATGATGTCTATTCTGTCCTCCAGCTCCTTTGTGTCTTCGCCCTTTTCCTTTGCAGCGAGAATCTGGTCAACAATGTCCTCAAAGGGCTTCTGCTCTGATTCGGGGATTTGGGGGATGGGGATTAGTTCTACATATTGCCGGATCCATCTATTAGTACCAACTCCCGATTTTGCACAAATTTTATCAAAATACCAATTCACAGTTCGGGAGTTCATAATAGATGCCAAGTATTTTATCGCATGACCAGTTACCAAATAAGTTGTGTTTGGACTGTAAACACCAGCTTCTGCAAAAGAGAACCTTCCATCGTCAACAAGCTCAATCCAAATTATCTTCTCCTTCTCGAACTCTTCATAATAGCCGATTTGATCCTGCGTTTCAAACCATTCGTTACCTGTTTTCTTTCTAGATTTCTTCAAATCCTTTTGTTGGGCATTTATGCCATGCTTGGCTGCATGGGCAAGTAATGACCTTCTATCATCCTCGGTAATCAGAATCCCCTCTTGCACCAGCTTCGGCTTGAAGCCAATCAAGAAATCCTTCACTGCCGGATATCTATCAATATCAATATGCAGAGCAGGAAAGGTTGCGATCACCCATTTATCCGCAAACTCCGCCCTGTATCGTTTTATGTCTCTGCCGCGGAGTATGGGTTTTATTATCTCGCTGCTTTTGGGGTCTTTGGCTATCAGCTCGTCTCTCTTCTTGCCGTCTATTATGAAGGCTTCATTATAGCCTGTCTTAATACCATAATTAATACTAATATCCCAGTCCTTCAGGGGCGTGCCCCTTTCTTCGATTTTGCGCTTTATCGCCATTTCCTCTTTGCCTGCAACAACCCAGCTTTCCTCGGAGAGATTGCGTAGTGTCACGCCATTTGCCTCAATATATTCGGGTATGCTGTTGCCTATGCTGTAGTCATCGCCCATGGAGACGGCTGTCATTTCCCTTTTCTTTGTCCTCTCATTGCGCAGAAGGAGTATATTTGTATCCACAGTGGCATTGAAGACCTGCGTGCCTGCAAAGTCTATAAGGCGCAACAGCTCAAAGGACGTGAAATAGCCCCGGAGCTTCTTGCCATATGCCGCGCGCATCCACTTATTGGAGGTGATGTAGCACAGTGTTCCGCCGTGGCTCAGCAGTTGCGTGCCGCGTTCATAGAAGAGGCAATATATGTCGCCCCGTGCCTCGTATGTCTTGTAGTTGGTGGCCTTGAGCCTTTGCTTTGTCTCCTTCGGCATTTTCTCGAGATGTATATATGGAGGATTGGCTATCACAATGTCGAAGCTCTCCCTGCCGAACATATGCCTGGGGTCGAAGAACTCGGCATAACCCACCGGGTTATATGGATTCCAGTCTGCAATGAGGCTGGCCTTTCTCTCCTTAAAACCCGAATTGATGAGGGCGTCCTTCAATCTCTGTCTTGTCTCGGTGTCCTTTTGGCGCAGGTTTTTCTTCTGCCTTGCTGTATTTGCGTCGAAATGCTGTTTGCGAATCCTTTCCAGGGACTCCTCCAGCCTTTCCACGTCCCTGCCTTTGAAATAGAGCTGCTCGCCGTCATCGAGCTTTGTCAGGCTGTCCGCTGCAACAAATTTCGATTCGAGATTTGGCAGAGGCTCCAACCCGAGATTGGACTTTTGGGGGTCTGCCTTCTGGTCAACTATCAGGGATATGAAAAAGCGCAGCCTCGAGATCTGTATTGCTATGGGCTGTATGTCCACGCCATATATGGCATCGCGGATGAGGCGCACCTTTCGAAGATAGTTGATTTTCTTCTCCCTTATCATATCGTCGATGTATTTTATTGTCTGCCTCTGGCTTTCGCCGGGGAGGTCGCAGGCCTCGTCAACCATCATTTCGCGATAGAGGGCATTGTCCGGGTCGAGCTTTTCGAGGACATAGACAATTTTCTGGAGTATGCCCATAGGGAAAGCACCGGAACCGCAGGCAGGGTCTATTATCCTGACGCTGTGCTCCTTGTGGGAAAGGGCGTGGAGAACTCTTTCGCGCTCCTCAACTGTGAGCTGCGTCTCCTGCTCGCCATAGGTGAAGAGTGTGCGCAGCTTTTGCTCCTCTATGTCCGGGTGTCTGGAATGAATGAAGGAGATCAGCGATTCATCGACCATGTAGTCAACTATCTCCCTCGGCGTGTAGTATGAGCCTGTTTCCTTGCGTGCTGTCTGGCTGGTCTCGGGATTATATGCTGCGAGAAGATTCTCGAAAACCCTGCCCAAAAGCTCGGGATCGAGGGCTATTTCTTCCTCTATTGGCGTGTTCTCCTCCACAGTGAACTTGTAGCGGCGGAGAATTTCAACTATGCCCCGAACCCTGTCCTTTCTGTGCTTTTTGTCATTATATGCCTGTGAATTATCGACAATGTGCTCAGGAGAGAAAAAGAGCTTATCCGGCACATGGAGTTTATTGTTCTTTCTCTCGGAAAAGCCGTCGATCCGAATCTCCTCGTCCTCTGTAAAGGTATCGAGACATTCGAAAAGTCCGCCATTGAGATATGGAACCCCGGACAGGACTTCAACAGCCTTTTCCGGTTCTTTGAAAAGAGCGGCATATCGATAGACACGAGTATTGCCATAGTCCTTATTCCTGTTCATTGAGTCCCGATGACTGTCACGGAACCTCCGATTTACTATGCCGTCTTCGTTCATCTGCTGATTGAGGGTGGCAAAGAAGAGGTTCTGGAGTATGGCCTTGTAGTACGCGCTTTTGTCGAGATGGCTGTTGAGGTTATCCTGCTGCCATTTCTCCGAGAACAGCTCCTGCGGCACAAGATGCTTTTCCCTGAGAAACCAGACAAAGATCAGCCTCGTTATCAGCCTTATGACATTGGTGTGATTGCGTTTATTGCGGTCGGGGTCGCCATCCTTCGGAAATTCCACCTGTGATACAGCCCAGAAATACCATGCTGACAGTTCGCGATAGAATTTCCTGTTCAGCTCGGATATGTCCAGCACCTTGCGCCATGCCTCGTGCAGGTCATTGAAGGAGGTGATTGTGGGCATATCGCTGTTTCTCTTTATGGAAGGGAGTGCCAGCTCCGAGAGTATTTCAAGATGCGCCCTGTGTGGGGTATTGGTGTCTATGTCCTTGATGAGGGTGATCTTTTCCAGCACATCCTTGCTCTGATCTTTCATATTTGGCCTGCGTGCTGTGATGGCAAAGGTGAGCAATCCGCCATAGCGCAAAAGCACCATGACCGGCATACCGAAAATCCTGTTGATCTCACGGTTCATATTGGAGAAATCGGTTCTTGTATAGTGAAGGTCATCCAGATCGATGGCAACAAAGAGATATGAGTTGAAGTTGGCTGCGTCCAGCCCATTGGTCGAGAACATTTCGAAATGGCCGGTGACCTCTTCCTCTGTCAACTGAAACAGGATAGAGATTGACTTCCAGTCGGAGAGGCGGGCCTTTTCCGCTCTCTTTTCTGTTATCTGTTGTGCAAACCAGTCCCTGCCAATTTCAGAGGTTCTTGTTGAGCTATAGCCGAGTGTCTCAAAGAAGCTGAGTGCAGCCTCCCGAAGCTCGCCCTGTCCAATGTCCCTGAGCCTGTCTTCAATTCTCTCTCTCAAATCCATCTATACTCCTATGGGGCTGATATTATGCTAAAGCAGTAATTTGCAGAATATTCCCGATTCAGGCAATAATAAAAAGAATATTGGGGTTACTTTTCGGACATTCATATGGTCACTGAGGCTCTCGAAGTGACCGGTTATGAAGTTGCGTCGTACCCTTCGAGAGCCTCAGGGTACGGAATTGCGAAAGGCTCAGGGAACGGGGGGAGTATTTACTTAATAACCAGCCAGGTTAATAGTTCAAAGTCGCTGTCTTTCTGCGGCTTTTCGTCCTGCCGGGCGAGGGTGAAAGTGCGATTTGAGGTTAGGGCAGTGGCCTCGGTCTTTGTGTAGTTAGCTCTGATGCTCTTCAATGCCTTCTTGAGAATAACTGAATATTGAGAAACATCCCTTCCAAAATCTGTTCCCCTGTCGAAGACCCTGCACAACTCTTCATCGGGTTGAGTCCTGTCCGAGCATAAATCCTTGAAAAGCTTTAGTATAGTGAGTAAATCTGTGAAATTGTACTTGACCTTTCCATCCTTGTCCATATAGATGAGGAAAAAAGGTGGTCTTGGGTTTACTTTCTCCATATCCCGCATTTTTCCAACATACTTCATACAGAAAATTACACCTGGCTCAATGTCTCTTTGTTCGTGCTTGCTATGCTTAGGATGAGAGTTTCCTTTGCCCTGTTGTTCTGCCACTAAGGCCATCAAGCCATTGGGCAGGGTCCTGAGAAAATCCTCTTTTTCCTTAGTAAAGCTGGCAAGGAAGGACACCAGATCATCCCTGAACTCCTGAAGGGTGAAATTTCCAAGCGGTGCAGAATTGTTGACCTGATCCATGTCAAGGATTTCATCCTTCATCCTCAGGAGTTGCTTGCTTCGAAATTCCAGCTCTATATCACTGTCATCATCATTAATTATATTGTTTTGCCCTGAACCTGCAATATCTACAAGATACATACGTGTTTCGACACGTTTTTTGAGATTGATATATTTGTCGAGGTCCTCTGTAGGCCAGAAATTCACCATCTTTATCCATTCATTATGGCTTTTGAGCCTGTCGATTCTTCCAAAACGTTGTATAAGCCGGATTGGGTTCCAATGTATATCGTAGTTTATGACAAAGTCGCAGTCTTGCAGGTTCTGCCCCTCGGATATACAGTCTGTGGCTATAAGAATATCTATCTCGTCATGCTGTGGCATATGCTCCATTCGCTGCCTGTCCTTGGATAGCGGCGAAAAATTTGTGAGCACTGTATTGAACTCCAGTTGATTCGGAAATCTTCTATCATTGAATGTGGAACGATTGCCTGCAGAGCCTGTAACAAGTCCTATGTGCAGTCCCAGTTCCTGCTGTGCCCAGTCCTTGAGATTCTCATAAAGATATTGTGCAGTGTCCGAAAAGGCTGTGAATACTAATGCCTTTTTATTTCCTTCATTTATTGGATTTTCTGACTTATCCTTGAGAAGCTCTTTGAGCTTTGCCATTTTTGCATCCCGCGCGGGGCTTACTACTTCCGATTGACTTTTCAGGACAACAATCTGATCCCTGTCTGATTTGAGGTCATCCAGCAAATCCTCAATGTCCAGATGTTTGAATTCAAAGGGTATTTTCTTTCCCATGCTTTCGGGATTGTCCTCGTCCTCTTCTATGTCAAGGTCAATGTCAAATCTATCATTCATTCCCTTTTTATAGCTCTCGAGCCTTTCAATAAGCTGATCAAGCTTCTCCAGGGTTCTCTCTATTGAAACATCAAAGGAGTGTATGGAGCTTTCCAGTCGCTTGAGGAGATTTGCTTTCATCATACCAATCAGAAAATATTCACGCTTGCTCTGATCAAAGGCTATTGGAGCATTGGGGCTGAGCTTCTGATAATGTTCTCTGTGTTCTTTCATTACATAATGGGTGGGGTTATACATGGCCAGCTTGACCTTCTCCAGCTCATCGTTGATCTTGTCATAGGACATGAAACGATTATTCTTGTCTATCTTTGGATAAATAGAATTAACAGGCTTTCTCTTAGGAAAACTACCCATTCTCTCAGTGCTGAAATGCTTTTTTATCGCATCACGGGATCTGGCGATAGTGACTGCATCCAATAGAGTAATGAAATCACTGTCGAAAGAAAGGTGTTCAATGCCGGAATCATCCTTCGACCATTTCATGAATTCAGTCTGTGCCTTCTGCATTGTGATGCTGTAGTCTGGTATCTTAAGGGTCTCGTGGAAGGCGTGAAAGTTCTCTTCTGTTATGATGCTGATCTGATTTCTTAAATCCTTAAGTTGTGTATTAACAGGGGTTGCAGTGAGCATAAGAACCCTTGTCTGCCGTCCCTTCTTCATTACATTCTCTATGAGTTTGCCATAGCGTGTTAGAACTTGTTCATCATCTGAGATTCGGTACTTCTTGTTGTTTCGGAAATTGTGGGATTCGTCGATAACAACAAGGTCATATCCACCCCATTTCAATCCGCTTAGGGATAGATCGCCAGATTTACCTCCCTTTCGTGTCAGGTCTGTATGATTTAGAACATCGTAGGTAAAGCGATCCTCGTGAAAGGGATTCAGCTCAGAGTTCTGTGTAAAAAGTGTCCAGTTCTCTCGGAGCTTTTTGGGACAAAGCACAAGTACCTCTGCCTTTTGTTTCATTTGAAAATACTTTATTATGGCAAGGGCTTCGTAGGTCTTTCCCAATCCTACTGAGTCTGCTAAGATACAACCATTGTGTTGCTCAATTCTATTTATTACAGCCTTGACTCCTTGCTTCTGAAAGTCGTAAAGATCCTTCCATATCTTTGTATCATAAAAGCCAATGCGCTCGTCCAGGTCTCTTGTTTTGGCCTGTAGATCATAGTAATCTTCGAATATTCTGAAAAGAGTAAGAAAATATATTGTTTGAGGAGAGTTGTCTTGATATAGCTTCTTCAGATACTCCAGAATCTCTTCCTTTACATCTCTCACCAGAGATTCGTTGTTCCAAAGCTCGTTAAACCAATCATAGAGCTTTTCGGTTGTGTCCTTGCTGTCAACCTCTATGTTGAGTTCCATATTAGGTCTATTTGAGTACCCAAGACCGCTCGTTGTAAAATTCGAGCTACCTACAACCGCGTCGGCCTGCCTGTTCTCCAGTCTGGGATCCTTGATCATATATGCTTTCCCGTGGAGGAATTGAGGTTTAATCAGGGATTTTACCTCTACCTTCTCGTTAATCCATTTGTAGCAGTCCCGTGCAATTTTGCTTTGTGTTAAGATTGTATCTATCTTCTGCTGTATGGAATCAGAATTAATCTGATAGGCTTGTCTTTGTTTCCGTGATGGATCTATACCCTTGAGAAATGTTGGCTCACCAAAGAGGAAGCGCATGCTCTTTATATTATCGAGCTTCTCCTGTAATCTTCTATAGGCAAAAATCGTGAAATATGCGGATACAAAGGTTAGTTCCGAATCTTGCTTAATCTTTTCATTCAGAAAGGTCTCCAGCTTTCCATAGCTACGATTATCTATCAGATTTCCCGACAAAGCTCCTCCATTGCTATAATTCTCTTGAAGATAAATTACCTCATTTGTGATTCCCTGTCAAATGTTCTTCCAGACTATGTCGCTTCAAAAAACAAAAGATTCAATCTCTCAAGTTTCCCCACCTCTCCCTGATCCGAAACCAGAGAATCATCAGCACAACAAAAAGCAACATCGAGACCCCCTTCTTTTGTCCCTCACTACAAATAGAAGTCAAAGATGTTTCTACCTCGATTTCAAAGAAAATTGCGGATGATCTTGGGCGAAACAAAAGAGAATTTAGTATTTCATATGTGATCAAAAGTAAAAAAGGTGCCATCATAAATGGGGCAAGCGAGTTCGATGATGAGAGCAGGGTTATGTTCTTAATGAATCATATGTTCTTGGTCAAAGCAATTGACAAAAGCAATGATTCTTATATAATATTTATTAATGAGATACCGGAGGTCGATATGAATAAGCAGAGAGAAAAATATTGGGGAGAGCCGATTTCCTTCTCTAAAGTCGTATGTAGTGACTGCAAGTTTCTTGTCATCGATGAGGATAGGGCTTTATTGAGTTGTCCTGCTTTTCCTGAAGGGCTGCCAGCTGAAGTTCTTCGAAATAAGCACACCGATGTTCTCCCCAATCAGGTAGGCGACTACGTCTTTTCTCCAAAGGAGGACAAGTAACTCTCTTGAACTATAAGTTCGAAATTTTCACGATATCAGGCAACTGAAGTTGTCTAGTACTGATCATTCGATGTACTGAACCTTTCGGCTCGGTTGTCCAGGGAGGATGATGAATTCATATGACCTCAATCTCTTCTGGCCCATTGAGCCTCCAGGGCACCGAATACCAGCCGTCCTTTTGCATGTCAAAATCTATCTGGCCCGCTTCACCTGTCGCCATTGTGACAGGCATGGGCTTTGTTATGTCGTATTTATCAGGCATATTACCACCTTTTTTAAGATATAAGAAACCCCGGCGGACAACTGAAGTTGTCCGAGGGGATCCCTGCGGGGTTTAGAAATCGTATGTGAGTGTGAACTACTGTTCTTTTGTTATCCTTTCAAAAATGTAGTCTCCGATTTGGCCCTCAATAACCGAATTATGTTGGTTTTTACCCTGTCTTATCTCATCAGGTATTCCTTCAGGAAAAGCTAAACAAGTTGCTATCCCATTTTTTCCGGGTAGCTTTACACCATTTACCATTGCATTGACACAAACAGTACATTTTCCACCAATAGTCATTTCTAATTTCCTTTCTTCAGCTTATCAAAAGCATTACTTAGAATTACAGGGCAAGCAAATCCATTCCCAAATAAAGATGAACCATATTTTCGGTATGCAGTAAAAGCCTCTGCAATAAATTCCGACTTATCAAACAAACTTCTATCTGGCATCTGCCGTTTGTTTTTATCCCAAAATTCATTTGTAACAACTTCATTGATTCTGGGATTTACTGCATGTAAATAATGACCCATTTCATGTACCACAACCCCTTCCCAGAACTCTTCATAATTTTGTGCAACAAGATGATTCGCTCCAAATTCTCTTTGAACATATTCTTGAAGTTCAGAATATCTTTTTCCTATCAACAATCCTTTTGAGCCGTTTCCAGTAATCCCAAAAGCTGCATTTATTGAGTTGTCAACGTATTCAGAAATAAAATCCAGTTTTTGAAGTCCATATTCATCCATAACAGATTTAACTGTTTTTAATGTGATCTTCATATCATCTATAGGCATAAAAGCAGAAATGTCAACTCTATCGGCAACAAAATTTTCGGCCCATAGTGTTAACTCTTCAAGTGATGCCATCGCATCAATATCACTCAGCGAATCAGTAACGCCTTCTATCACCACCTCAACTGAATGCTTGCAGTTGGGATGGAAGGGCGGCAAAGCTCCTCCTTCAGCCTTAGTTGCAGACCAGTTGCCTGACCGTATAGATTGGCCTCTTGACTTTAGTCTTTCCAGATATTCGCCTGATGATTGCTCAAAGTCATTTATCATGGCTAAATATTGAGGAAAAATCTCAAAAACCCTTCCCTGATACGGCACGCAGATAAAGCAGGCATCCGGCGTTGTGTCTATTCTTGCTTTGGTGATTCCGGCCTGCATATACTCTTCCAAGTATGCCGAATTTCGCATACGCTGAACATAAGTGTTCTGTATCCGCTCGACACTTGCCCTTGTAGTATCTGACATAAGATCGCCAAACTCACCAATAAAAGCCTCGTATTGCTCCTTTGACTGCCTGCCGAATATATCACCGGGATTCTCGATGTAGTTTCGCTTGAGGAAATTCGACATTCTTTTGTGCTCGATCCTTGCCGGGTCGCTCCAGAGTGATGTCAATAGCGACGGCTCAAAGCGATTTGCAAAGGCAATCGCCTTATCCACACCCTCGGTAATCTCCAGCTCGAAGTTTGGCACATCGCCATCTGCGAGATATGAAAGATATATGTCCTCCGAATAGGACTCAAACAGCTTAGTCCATTCCGGTGCTGTTGTGTCGCTCCATGTCGTGCCGATTCTATCCATCAACAGAGCTGCAAACTCTTCTGAAGTGCCGAAATCTTCAGGCTTGTGTCCACGGAGAAATTTATTGACTGTATCTCGCACAGCCTCCACGCCATCAAGACCAACCTCACCAAGTGCATCAAAAAGGTTGTTCACCAGTGGCAGCTTTTCAGCCTTTGCCATCTTGACGGAATATTCCTTGTGCTCATGTGCGTGTGCTTCAACCGATACGCTCTTTATTTTTGCCTTTCGGACAACTTCTGTTGTCCGCCGGTGTTTATGTATATTGGCTTCAGTTTCATACTTCGTCGTTGCTGCATACTGTAAAACACTGTTTGCCTCTAATGTTACTGAGCCACTCCATGTCTCAATCCTTGTTGTGATGGCGTTGTTGACAACGTCTTGAAGGTTTCCTTCTTGCAGTTGAAAACTATTGGGTGGTTTCGCTGAACAAAGGAAGATAAGATATAGGTGCATTTTTGGATGGGCTTCCCAGGCCATTCAAAATATGCTTATATGCCCGTCTCCGGGCATCAGATGGTTGGGGTGATACTTGAATATCCTGTCTATGAATCTTTCCGAGCTTGGCAAGTTTCAATCCTTGTTGTGATGGATGGTTGGGGTGATACGACACAGAAAAAAGAACTCAATATGGAAAAAGAGACACGTTTCAATCCTTGTTGTGATGGATGGTTGGGGTGATACACTTACAATATATTGATTGTGGTCTATTTCTCCAGGTTTCAATCCTTGTTGTGATGGATGGTTGGGGTGATACGATCCTTTTTTTTTGCAACAGCTATATTAGAAAGTGGTTTCAATCCTTGTTGTGATGGATGGTTGGT
>NPID01002749.1_pt2 | contig 24558 bp, 24 predicted proteins | sample 8637491 | NCBI WGS metagenome assembly NPID01 (sample SAMN07420843, study PRJNA396082) | bioreactor metagenome | isolation source: sample BA6 brine-fed electro-methanogenic bioreactor BA | place: Japan: Kochi | collected 2016-06-14 | reverse complement strand
GATTGTTCGTCATTGCGAGGGCGACAGCCCGTGGCAATCTCCTATGGGTGCAAAGAGATTGCTTCGTGCTTGGCAATGACTGGAAGCACACGCAGATTGCTTCGTCGTTCTGCGGACTCCCTTCGACAAGCTCAGGACATCGCCTCGCAATGACTATGTTTACGAGGTTTCGTTAATCATTAGGTCTTTTCTCTCATTCAAAAGGGCGCATTTAAAACGGCCCAAAATGTCGGCGGAAAATAACGACAAAGTTATTCTTCGCCTTTTCATGCCCGCAAGGGTTCAAATCATCAAAAAACAAATTACTAAAGGAGTCTCATGGAAACTTCATACGACTACAATCACATGATTCGCGACCTGGCGCAGACCTTCGAGACAATCTCGAAGGGCCAGCATAACCTGCTTTCGGTAATCCCGATTGTCGGCGAGGCGCGCGGCTACAAGCACGAATGGCTTGAGGATGTCATCGAGCCTACCGCCGACGCCCTCGACGGAGTCATTCTGGACAGCGAGACTGAAATCGATGTCGATGACGGCAGTAAATTCACTGCCGGTGATATCCTCGCTTTCGACGGCTACGACGAGATCATGCGAGTTACCGGAGTCGATTCGAATACTCTCGCGGTAACCCGCGGCTACGGGGGCACAACTGCGGTCGAAATGGCGGACGATACCGTCGTGCGTCTCATCTCGCGGCCGAAAACCGAGGGTAGTGACCCCGGCTACGATGCCGTCGCAGAGCCATCCTCCGAGTTCAACTACACCCAGATATTCGACCGGACGGCTAAGGTCAGCAAATCCGCGGTTGCCGGCGAACATCACGTCATCGAGGATCTGGTCGATTTCCACGTCAAGCATCACCTCGAACTGCTTCAGATAGAGCTGAACGCGGCCTGCATCTACGGCAGACGCTACGCCAACACCTCGGATGCCACAATTCCGCGGACTCTGGGCGGCCTGCTCTATTACATCGGCGCGGACGGCGGGAACGTCATCGATGCCGAGGCCGGCGCCCTTTCCGCAGAGGATTTGAACGACCTCATCGAGATGATCGCTTCCGACGGCGGCAGGCCGAATGTCCTGCTCTGCAACACCGTTCAGGCGCGCGCGATAAGTGCGTTCAACCTGACTTCCGGCTCCGCACCGCTGGTCAGAACCACGTGGAGCGACGACCGCACCGGCGCCGCGGTTTACGAGTTCGTCGGCGATCTGCCTTTGGGCCATGTGGAGCGAATCGTCGTCGATACGGCGTTCCCGCAGGATAAGGTCGCGATAATCGACAGCTCGAAACTCGCCCTCGTTCCAATGCGCGGCAGAGCCTTCCGCGACCTTCCCGCCACCCCCTCGGCGGCGTCGGACTACATTGCCCGCAGGCTTATCGGCGAATACACTCTCGAAGTGCGCAACGCCAAAAATTGCCACGGCATCATCAAAAACCTCGCGACGAGCTAAACAGCCCATTGCAAGGCCTAACCCCTCCCCCTTTCCCAATCGGGAAGGGGGGAATACCATAAGGAGGCGAAATGGATTGGGATTCTCATATCCTTTTCGAAATCAATGACTTATACGATTACGAGCCGGCGATTCTCCCCGAATTGTCCCATATCGATAGACGCAGTGCGGTCAAGAACGAGCTGATTTCAAGACTGAGACGGCATTTCCTCGGAAGGGACGAGGACTTCATCGATGAAATCACAAACCCGGAAGTCCTTCGCGAACCCGCAATACTGCTGAATCTGCAGATGGTCTTCTACGCTAACTCCGGTGGAAGGGACATATATGGCGAGAAAGCGAAAACATACGCAGACCGCTTCGAAGAGGCTCTCCGCCGTGCTCTGGACACTCTAAAGTTCGACGGCGAAAATTCCGGCGGCGTGACGCTGGTGAGGTAAGACTATGGATAAACTCAATCTCGACATTGCGTTAGACGATTTAGCAGACGCACTTCGCAAAATCGAAATCGGCGCGGCTAAGCTGGCAAGGGTGCGCAGGGAGTTCGTCCGTATCCGCGAAATCCCTCTGGGGGACTATCCTCTGGTGATGTTCGGCCTCGAAAGCTCCACCTTCGATACTCAGAACGACACTGCAGACATCCTGCTCATAGGCCTTTCGCGCAACCGGGATTTCGATTCCGCCATGGAGGAGTTCAGGTATCGTATCGTAATGCTCCTTAAGGAGGATTTCGGTTCCGAAACGGCTCAGGTGGGAGATTTGGAGCTGGGCGATCTCATGCCCGGCTTCACAGAGAGCGCGGAATCGTCCGCCCTACCGGATGGCGCATTTATAGCGTCTTGGCTGGATATCCAGCGTCCTGCGAGGGGCTTCTTCATTCGTTTTACAATCACAGTCGATACAAATTAACATAATTTGATCGTCGAAACTATTATTGCAAAAAGGAGGTTCGATGCGAATCTGCATAATATTATATCTAATAACATGTTGCGCCATTCTTGCCCAATTTCCAGAAGACTGGATTCCCTCGGAAATTTCCAAAGCGGAAGCCGACAGCATCATCGACCCGATGGAAACAATACGGCAAAACCGCATGGATGCGGCTCTGGACTCCCCCTGGATAAACCCGGATTACCTACCGGACGAACTTTACAATGACCGTTCGATCAACCTAATCCTCCCTGATTTTCTGCCTGCTGAATCCCGTCAGGAGAGCGGTGAAGACAGTCTCGGAAGGCCTGAATATAGGGTTTATCGCAGAGACGGCAAGGCGGTTCTGGTGGAGAGAATCGGGTATAGCGAAAACCCAAGGGCTTTTATGGCCTATCGTCCCGAAAAATCGAGGTGGTGGAAATGCGCGGAGTAGCTCTATTGCTTATCTTGCTCGCGGTTGTCGCCTTTGCCGAGTCCTGGTTCTGCCATTCGGACTTGGGCAACGACGCCTGGAGCGGCACGGAGATGGACTCCGCGAAGGCTTCTTTCGGAGGGGCTATAACCGAGGCATCTTCCGGGGACACGATTTTCGCCTGCGGGCGCAATTTCGACGAACAAGTCAATACATCCAAATCCCTAACAATCTGCGCATGGCCTGATTCCGCGAATTGGAGTTTGACTTACGACTCCACAGGATACGCCATGGAGGGTCCTTTTCGCCTCCATAACGGTTGCATTCAGGGTCTCAATGCGGTTCGTTTGACCGGAGACTATCATTACATTGACTTATGTTCTTTAATAGCATCGCAATATTATAACCTCTATCTCGTCGAGGGCAATTCTTGTTCCCTTTCTTGTGTCCATACTGAAGGGACAGCGGGAGATATTCTGTTTATTTACAGAACTCCTTACATTTACTTCGGTAAAGGATGCAATTTGACGAAATCGTCAACCTCTTCGACTTACGGTTTGAGATGGTCGAGTCAGAACGTCCCTTTAACCTTAAAATCCCAGAACGAAGCGCCTTCCGCCAGGCGACGATATTGGAAATCATCGAGCCAAAACTCGATTTGGTTCACACCTTAGGAGAAACATGAAACTCATACTTTTAATCATCCTGGCCGTCGGTTCGATTATCGCCCAATCCCCCTCAGAAACTATTTTCCCGGCCATCGCCGTGCATGACACATCGGGCAATATAACTGCGCCGGACTCGATTTTCGCGATGCTGTATTCGGACACAATAATCGTCGATATCGACTCGAACCCTCTGTTCAAAGATTCGTGTTATTTCGCACGGTTACAGCTTCGCGATGACGCCGATTTCTATTCGATAGTCTGGGGAGTCGAAAAATACGGCAGACTTCAGATGGTTACCAGCTACTTCTGGAACAGGCCGGATTCCGTTCCTGTGCCGGGTTCGCAGGAGAGCCTTATGCTGACTTCATCCGGCGACACGAGCAGTTTCATCGCATGGAACGATACGATTTGGGCGATGTTCGACAGCCTCGCAATTGCCCATGGCGATGGCGATTGGCGAAGTTCTATTTCTCTCCCGATGATACTTGCCATGGACGAAACGGAATTCGTTGCGGCTATCGGTGGAGCAGTGTCCCGGCCAATTCGAGTTTACAGGGGCGATTCACGTGTGATAGATATCACCGTAACGACTCTGGATCGCGATAGTGTGGATGTTTCCGGTGCAACGGCAGTTTTCACCGCGCGAATTGGTGAAAGCGACACCGGCGCTGTAATTATCGACACGTTGTCAATTGAAAATGGCCCAGCCGGTCTAATCCGACTTGTCCTATCTCCGGAACAAACGACTATTACTCCGCGAAGCTACGCCGCAGATATCCAATTGACAATGCCCGACTCGACTGTCCACACCATATGGCGAAGCCGGTTCGAAATCGAATGGGACGTTACACGATAGGAGGAAAAATGACCAACGGCAATGGCTACAAGGACGTTTTCTGGAAGGTGATTCCGATTTTGGCCACAATTCTCATCGCCCTGGTGGGACTTGTCTGGGGAATCACTTTCGTTGAAACGTCGCGAAGGATTAACCGCATGGACGACATAATCTTATGCCAGCGGGAATCCATCGCGCGTATCGAAGCGAAAGTGGATTTGCTTCTGAAATATAACTCGCCTTCTGGCCCGGCATCAACATCCGGGAATAATATCAACTGATAATCTATTATTATTATAGTGTCAATGTAGGGGCGTATTGAATACGCCCTTTTCAATTAACAAACGAATCAGGAGGAACAATGAATGACATAATCATGACACTCATAATCAAAGCCGGCATCCCGCTGGTGCTTTTCGCAATCGGATATCTCGCGGGGAGATACATTCGGCCGTGGCTTGAGGAGAAACCTTCGAGACTCGCCCGCGCCGAGGAAATCGGCCTAATCGCCGACCGAGTAACCGACGAAATGCGTCTGCTCGCCCCTAATGCCCACTGGAGCAAATGGATCGACGAAGCTGTTGACCGCCTTATCGAAGCCTGCGGTCTGCCCGACGCCGACGATGCGCGACGTCTGGCTCATCGCGAAATCGCCTCGCAGATAGTAAAGAAGGGACTTGCGGGGGTGGTAGAGTAAAGGGAAAATGACTAATGACTAAATCCGAATGACGAATGAAATCCTCAAACGCTGTCATGCGAGGAACGAAGCAATCTTTTTTTGGTATTCAAAGAGATTGCTTCGGGCTAAGCCCTCGCAATGACAATTTAACTTCGGAGATTGCTTCGGGCTATCGCCCTCGCAATGACTGGGGGGTGAAGAGATTGCTTCGGGCTATCGCCCTCGCAATGACTGGGGTGCGCAAAGATTGCCGCGTCCTGCGGATTCGCAATGACAGGAGACTTCCGAGATTGCCGCGCCCTGCGGATTCGCAATGACAGGAGACTTCCGAGATTGCCGCGCTCTGCGGGTTCGCATTGACTGGGGGACGTAGGGGTCAATCGCATTGACCCGTTTCGTGGATGATAACTCCCTTGATGGGCCTATGCAATAGGCCCCTACGGACTTCGGGTTGTCGCGGAAATTCATACGAATTAGTAATTAGAGCTTAGTCATTAGGATTTTTTCTCGCCTTTTCCCATTTAAATAGGAAATTCATCATGAAAATACCATACTCCGAAATTTTCCAATCCGCAACCCTCGAATTCTGGCCGGAAGAGACGAATTCCGATTCCGATTTTTTCCTGTGGTTCGCCGCTCAATGCCGTGCGGAAAGCGGGTTCGACCCAAAAGCCGTCTCTCCCGCCGGCGCGAGGGGGCTTATGCAGATTATGCCAGCTACATGGCGCGAAATCCGCCTCTATTTACCAGACCTGGGCACTGATATTCACTTCCCCACAAACAGCATCCGCGCGGGAATCTGGTATGCCCGATGGTGCTTCAATCTATTTCCGATGATTCCAGATTTCCGGGATAGACTGCTGACCGCCTTCGCAAGCTACAACTGTGGGCCTTCGCGAATGAAGCGTCTGATAGAAAAAACCGGCGAAGTTAAGTTCGATAGGCTTCATCCGGTTATTCCATATAAGGAAACTCGGGATTACATCTCGCGAATCGTGCGGTTTCACGAAGAGTATGTCTCCGCTAAAAAGCCCGAATAGAGCGTTTGCGGATTATTCATCCGCGGGGGCTTGCCAGCGGGGGGTTTTGTTCGTGCGGTCGCGTTCGTCGAGGATGAGCTTTTTGACTTTCAGGCCCCATTCGTAATTCGGGTCGATGGCAAGGGCTTTTTCGATGGCTTTCAGCGCGAAAGTCGGATTGCCGGTATTGTAATCGACTCGAATGGCAAGCTCGTAACCGCGAAGATCCATTGGACGGAGTTTTCTGAACCGATGGGCATCTTCGAGAGCGCCGGGGTATTGTTTCAGTTCGAGGCGCAGAAATCCCCGTTCGATATAACACTCGGCGATTTCGCACTCGAGTTCCGCCGCCCGGTCGTAATCGCGCAGACGCTCTTCTATCGTGTATTTGGCGATTTCGCCCTTGCAATTCGCCAGATAATAAAAGGTGCGCGGATTAGTCTGCCGATACTCCAGCTCCTTCTCAAAATCCCTTATTGCGGAGGCGTAGCGGCGATGTTTCCATTTCGCGATACCTCGAATGAAATAAACCTCCGGTTCGTCGGGGCTTAGTTCGAGGGCTTTGTTCAAATCGACTACCTCTTCTGAGAAAGGAAACCGCTCCATACAGCCTTTTAGCGAACCTCGGTTGAACCAGTGTTGGCCGTTTTCCGGCTCCATTTCGACCGCCCTGTCGAAATCTATGAGAGCACCCTCGAAATCCCCGGACAGCTTTTTCGCCATCCCCCGATTTGACACGGCGATGGGAAATTCGGGGTCGAGTTCGATGGATTTCGAAAGATATTCTATGGCCTCGGCATACTCCCCCTGTTCGGCTTTGTATGTGCCTATTCCGAAATATGCCCGCGCATATTTTTCGTTCAGTTCGATTGCCTTTTCGTAATCGGAGAGGATGATTTCCGGCTTGAAACCGCCCAGGTTAGCTTTCGCGCGGCCTCGATAATACCAGTATTCCGGGTTTTCTGGATGGAGTTTTATCGCCCAGTCGAAATCGGCGATGGCTTTGCCGATTTCCGCGCCCGGGCCAAAGCTGACTCCCTGTTTGTTAAACTGAAAAGCCACCCCTCTATGAAAATGGGCGAGATGATTTTTTGGGTCGAGACGAATCGCGGTGTTGAAGTCTTTTATTCCTTCCCAATGCATGCCCAGAGCGTCTTTGGCCATGCCCCTGTATGTGTATGCCGAAACGTTTTTGTGGTCGAGTTCGATGGATTTATCGAGGTCTTCGATTGCTCCCTCGTCGTCGCCGAGCATGTATTTGGCGGAACCGCTCAAGTAGAACAACTGGGCGTCATCGGGCACGATTTCGAGGGCGCTCTGAATACATTCGAGGGCTGATTCCATGTCCCTCTGAAGGGAGAAAGACATGGCGGCTTCGACATATGCCCTGGCTTCGGCGCTGACATATGTGGGTTTTTTGGGTTTGGGACGATAACGCAATTTTCGCCTTTCGTTCGATTTCAATCTGTAGTCGAATTTAAGATAAGACGAAAAATGGGCGAGGTCAAGGGGGAGTTTATAAGAGGCTCTACGCTTCGCGGATGCTTTTAATTAGAGTGTTTAGGCAATTATATCCAGAGAAATCGCGAAAGAATGACCGTGGAACATTCTAACGGCGGACTAATTTCCGCGCTTTCGGTTCTTGTTATGTTTGCGGAGGCCGGGGGGTGTGTCTCGACCTTCCCAACCCTTCTTTTCCCCTTCGTCCCAGCCCTTTGGACGCTCTTGCTTGCCGGTATTGCCCTTGTCGTTCGAGGCGGCGTTCTGGTTGCCATGAGAGCGTTCATTTTCGGATGGATTAGCTTTTTCGCCGCTTCGGGCTTCGGAACCCGCGCTTCCGGAATTGCCCCTTCCACCGCGTTTGCCTGCGTTCGGAACGTTTGTCCGGCTTCCGGTCGAAGATTGATTGTCTAAGCGGGCTGGCGGCTGTTTGGTCTGCAGACGGCTCGAATAGGGGTCTTTCTCCATGGCTCGGATTATCATATCCCACGCCTGAGTTTCGCTGTCGGAGAGGGACGATGGTAGGGCTTCGCCTGTGAAGGGCTTCACAGTCTCGCTGACTGCAGGCTCTCTGGATTTCCGCGGATCATCAAGCGCAGGAGTTGACGGGGATAAATCCCTTTGTTCGGGGGGTTTCGTCAGCTCCTCGCCGGCGTTTTCTCGACCGAGCTGAGGGGTTTTGGATTGGGAAAGCAGGGGTATGGATATCAAGCAGATGAGAAAAATCAAAGCAAATATCTTCATTTCAACCTCCGGTTGGAGAACTTCTAAAACCAGTGTCTTCTTTATTAGATTATAATGAAATTTTAGTTTATGTCAAATTTAGAAAGAACAAGCTGACAATCCGCGTTATGGATACCTTTGTCTCAAAATAGCTCCGGAGATCTTTTCTATGTCCATCGTCATTTGAAGAACTCGAAAAAAGGGAGCGGATTTCTCCGCTCCCCTGGGAATTTGGCGTGCTTAGGTCGTTACTGGTCTTTGACCAGGGTCTCCGGCTTTTTGCCGCCGGTAAGGAAATAGATTATCGGGAGTATTCCTGCCGTGTTGAATATCAGCAGACATACGAACCACGCGGTTTGCGTCCTTCTGGCCGCCTTCCACATGCCGATAGCTTTCAGAATTGCATCGAAGATAGCGATTAGAGCTATCAGAACAACCATTCCCGCGCCGAGACCGCCAAGAACTTCAGGTGAGTAATCCATTTTTTACCTCCAGGGTGTTTGTTTTCGTTTCAAGTTGTTATACTTGCCGGGATTCGATTTATTCAAATCTTTTTTTCAATAATCGTCCCGGACGGCTTGAAGCGATCCCCAACCCATGTTGCGCCCGGGAGAAGCAGGGCTCCCGGGCTTAGAGAAACCATGACGTAAGGTAGGGTGCTTTATTTCAAATAAAGCAGTTTTACAACGGCGTGCTTATTGGGCGTGGATACTCTGGCAAAATAAGTGCCGGTGGGATTATTGGTAGCATTCCAGGTGAAACGATATTGTCCCTCGGCCATCTCGACTTCGTCGATTGGTCTCTCGACGAGATTCCCGAGGATATCGAATATCTCGAATTTCACGATACTGAACTCTTCGATTTGAAATTCTATCTCGCACGCCGAGTTGAATGGATTTGGCCGAACACGGTCGATACCGAAGGAAAAAGGTTTATCGATTTTTCCGTCGTTGTCGTCGTCGAAATCGCCATCTTCCTCGTCGATTTTGACGAGGCCATTGACGCCGTAGAGATAGCCCGCGGAGACTTCCGCAGTTCCGCCGTTAGAGAAGCCTATTGCTCCCTGGCCTATAGATGCCCACACGGTGTCCCCGGCGGACGGCGACCGCATTCCGCCGCCGCCGTCGAAGACCCACCAGTTGATTTCGGTCTGTGCGAAGGCTACAGCCGCCGCGATAAGGATTAGAATTATGTATTTTTTCATGATTGCTCCTAAAAGTTTGAATCATAGACTACGAACGAGAACCTGCTCTGCACCGCAGTTCCGGAGAGATCCCAGATTTTCACGTATAAGGACACACCGCCATCATATGCTGTGGCGAAAACAGGTGTTGAATGTGAATATGGTGTTACAACCCATGCGTTTCTTGAATAGTTGAAACCACCTGTAATATCGATCTTGTATTGATTGCTGGCTGATTCCCAAACAACTGAAGTGATATTACTTGTTCCATGAGTTAATGTTCCAGAAGCGGAAACACAACCATAGCAAATCGGAACTCCATTTTCAGTGTATTCGTCCGGGCGAATCTTGCCGGTGGCTCTAATGTCTCCATCAACATCGAGAGTAGTAGTGGGTCCCATCGTCCCAATGCCGACGTTGCCATCGGTATCTATTACCACTTCTGGAAGAACCGCGTCACCGGAAGAAAACTGTAACTGATCGGCTGAAGGAGACCAACAGATTATTCCTTTCGTGGTTCCAGCATTGGTGAACAATATCCCCGAATTAGACATACCTCCGCAGTCGGCCACGAAGAAACTGGAATTGTCCGACTCCAGAAGTAAGCGAGCCTGTGGAGAGTCGTATATATGAAGCGCTTCATCTGGGGTTGTAATTCCGATTCCGACGTTACCGCCATTGCAATAGATGTCGCTACCGTTGACCTCCCAAACGCGATTCATCGAGTATGCCGAAGAGGTCAGCTTGTATCGGGGCGAAACCTCCGCGCCGCCGCCGACGGAGATTCCAATCCAGTATTGTTCGTCGAAACTCACTCCGGCCCCCGCGAAATTTACGGAACCACCGAGTTCGACATTGAACAGACCCCCCGCGACCGGAACTCCTGGGTGACTTTCCTCCCAAAGGGCACCGCCGCCGGTTTCTGTGTCGTATAGCCTGAATACGATATTCCGTGTGCCATCAACCGGAGTTCCTCCCTCGACGAGTTTGCCCTGAAACGAGAGGACATTCTCGATGGGCGCGGCGGAAAGGCAAAGGACCGCCAGGAAGACTATGCCAGCAATCCGAATCATTTGGCTTCCTTGAGCGATTCTATTTCGGCTTTAAGCAATTCGATTTGGGATTCAAGAGTTTCGAGTCTGGTTTCTTGATTCTCGATGGTGCTCTGGTATTCCTGATTGAGCTCGATTAGTCCCTTGAGGGTTAGGACGCTCAAATAGCTGTAGTTTATTCCATAGAAACCGAAATCTTCCTCGAAAGGAGCGACAGTCGGGAATACCTCAGCGACCTCCTGGGCAATGAAGCCCATGGATTTATGATCCCGTTCTGTATCGTTCTTGAAATAGTAGTTAACCGGTTCAAGTCTTACGATTTTATCGAGGACGGGTTCCATAGGCTCTATTTCGGTTTTCAGTCTTCTATCGGAAACGGCGGTGTATGTTCCGTCGGTATGGTCTATCCAAGCTTCCAAAGAGCCATTGTATTCGAACCAAAGGTTATCTGTGGTTGCTACGCCCATGTCCCAATGGTTGGTGTTGGCACTTCTTTCAATCCTAATTCCGTTGGAAGAGGTTGCCCTTTGTTTGATATGAAAAGTTATGGCTGGATCAGTATTGTTAATCCCCACGTGGCCGGTTCCATGTTCCAAAACTAATACGTTGCTCGGACCACCGTAATTATGGAAATGGAGATTATTCAAGGAAGGTGTGGTTATCCGCCAGGTCTCGTCATCATTCCCAATATCTATTGTCGCCGTGATTGGATCATAAATTGTAAGTTCAGAACTTGTGGTTGGTGTGGGCTTACCGATACTTACTTGATTTCCGAGATGAGTCATGTTGCTGAAGAAAGCAGAATAAACATCGGTGCCGTATTTGTAACCAAGCGCGCCCCATACTGATCCGTCGGTATTTGCACCGAGAACTGAAGCACTTGAATCGGACGTAAGGGCAGACCAACCCACTATTGCACACTGACGTTTGCCGGCATTATCGACATTCGCCGCGATAGCGGCTTTGGCGAAACCTTCTCTATACGAACTGCCATTATATGCAGTGGCGGTGTTATCGATGAAAAGTCCATACCACTTAGTTCCGCCGGTTATATCCACCTGAATGTCTCTTGTTTGGCTGGCATCGCGCATCCAGATATTGCTATTGTCGTTCGGGTTGATATAAGTCCCCCCATCCGTCCATAACCCGCCGCCCGAGCCTGCGGCAATCCAGTTCGTGCCTGTGCCGGTGCTACTGAGGATTTGTCCTGCTGTTCCGGCGTCGCCGTCGGAATCGAGATATGAGCCATCGACCGTGAGATTGCCTGTTACTCGGACGTTACCTTCGAAATATCCCGCCCAGTTAGTGGTAGCGCCCGATGCGGAGGCATAAATACCGTAGCTTGTTGCTCCACCCTCTCCTACGCCACGAAGACCATAATTTGAGCTTGCTCCATCGGCCGCCCAGCCATATACACCGTATCTAAATCCTGTCCCTGCCTCTGTTGCTATCCCCTGAACACCTCTATAGCCACCTTTGAAATAGCCGCCATAACCCCAATTTGCTGTGGCTGCACATTCTCCATATACACCTGCGGCATCGGCAGAACCTATGGTGTTTACGAAAGAACCTACTGCGTTTCCGTCACTTGCAAAACCAGATACTGACCCGTCTACTTGCAATGGATACGCCGGGGTTGTCGTTCCGATTCCGACATTGCCGTCGTCGTAATAGATGTCGCTTCCGTTAATTTCCCAAACGCTGTTCATGGCATAGGGCGAGGAAGTTAGTTTGTATCTCGGAGTAAGTTCCGCGCCGCCGCCCACGGAGATTCCAATCCAATATTGCTCGGAAAAATCTACACCTTCAAATTCGAAAGTTACAGTTGCTCCAAGTTCACGGTTGAAAAGGCCGCCAACGACAGGAACGCCGATATGGGTTTCCTCCCAGAGATGGGTTCCTCCAACGGCGACATCATATAGCCGGAAAGTGATATTCCGAGCGCCGTCAACCGGCGTGCCGCCTTCGACGATTTTGCCCTGGAACGAGAGGACATTCTCGACAGGCGCGGCAAAACTGACCGCCACGATTGCGAGAAATAGCGAACAAATGAACAGCTTTCTCATGGCTTCCCTCCTTGGGGATGGGTTTAAACAACTATTTCTTAACATTCAAATCGAAATATAATGCGTGGCAAATCCATAGTCAAGTTGAATTCGAGTGTCGGCTTTCTTTCAGAAGGATTATACCGGCAATTATAATTACTTAGCTTCCTTGAGCTGTTCGATTTCGGCTTTGAGTTCCTCGATTTGCGCCTGCTGTTCCTGCATTGCTTTTATCAGCACAGGCACCATGTCTGTATAGTCGATAGATAGATACTCATTATCGACATAGCCCATTTCGCCTGTTTCCTCGTCGAGGACTGTGTATGTCTGCGTGGGAACCGCCTCGCTTATAACTTCGCGCACTTCCTGAGCTATGAGTCCGACATTTTTGCCCATCCATGGTCTATCGGTTCTTTCGTAGGATACGGGATGAAGGCGCATTATCTCGTCGAGACCATAATCAAGGTCTTCGATTCCGGTTTTGAGGCGTTCATCGGAGCTTTCATAGAGGGCTACGCAGTAGACATTTTGCCACTCATCGGAAGCCGAGCCGATATTGTTGGTGACCAAATTGGGGACCATTGTCCCTTGAATTTCAAATTGCCATACACCGGTATCTGTGATTTTCTGGCTTCCTATCTGAATTGCGTCGTCGGTGCCGACTCCGACTTGAAGATTAGCCGATGGAGAAGATGTTCCGATTCCAACTTTGCCGAATGTATCTATACAGACCGGAGTAAAAGTAGAACCAGTCACTTTTACGATTCTAAAGAGGCCGTCGTTCCATGTTCCGACTCTCCACTCCATCGAAGCGGTCGTGTTATTGAAACCTGCGAAAGCGTTATAGCCTGTGCCCTCGATTGTCAGCCTTGCGCCGGAAACGTCTGTGGTTCCCAGGCCAAGATTATCGCTGAAAAATCCGTCGCCGATAAAAAATCCGCCCCAGTTTTCGGTTCCGCCTTCAGTGTATCCATAAACACCGTAGTTGGCCTGTGCGGATGTCGCTTCGCCATATGCACCGGTATAATGATTGGGGCCCATGCCCATATTCCACGCGCCCAATCTGCCGACTGCTGAGCCTTGGAAATCCCCCCTAACCGCAGAAAAAGACTCGACATCATTATGGCCTAGATCAGCGGTCATATCCGAATTAGTGGCGACTACCGGACCGTGAAATGCGCCGGCATATTCTGACCCGCCATATTTATAACCAAGCGCTCCCCAGGTTGTCCCCTCGGTATTTGCGCCGAGGACTGACGCCGAAGAGTCCGACGTTAAATCCGACCAGCCGATAATTGCGCACTGTTTCTCTCCCGCATCATCGACATTCGCGGCGATGGCCGCTTTCGTGTAACCTTCTCTATATGAACTGCCGTTATATGCCGCGGCGGTGTTATCGACGAAGAGGCCATACCACTTGGTTCCGCTGGTTATATTCACCTGAATGTCTCTCGTTTGGCTGGCATCGCGCACCCAGATGTTAGTATTATCGTTCGGGCGGATATAGTTAGTAACGTCTGTCCACAAGCCTCCTCCGCCGCCGCCGGGGTATGTGCCGCTGACTGTGAGGTCGCCGGTAATATTGACATCGCCGTCGAAATAGCCAGCCCAGTTAGTGGTTGCTCCCGATGCATAACCAAATATGCCAATGCTTGTTGTTCCTCCAGATGCATTACCGAACACACCATAATTGGTTACTCCATCACTGGCCATCCCATAAACGCCATATCTCAAACCTGTTCCTGGAATGTCTGAAATTCCATATACACCTCTGTATCCGCCTTTGAAATAGCCGCCATAACCCCAATCTGCTATGGTTGCACATTCACCATATACAGCGGCGACATCGGCAGAACCTCCGGTGTTTACGAAAGAACCTACTGCGTCTCCTTCGCTTGCTAAACCAGATACTGACTCTTCTACATGCAGTGGATACGACGGGGTTGTCGTTCCGATTCCCACATTGCCGGTGGGCACGCAATAAAGATTCGTGCCGTCCTGATACCAGTGGCCGTCGGCCATGGCGTAGGGAGAAGCGGTAAGCTTATATCTCGGAGTCATCTCCGCGCCGCCGCCCACGGAGACGCCTACCCAATATTGATCCAGAAATTCTACTCCGATAGACTCGAATGTAGTAATCTCTCCGAGAATTACGTTAAAAAGGCCGCCGGTAACATCGACGCCCGCGTGGGTCTCCTCCCAGAAAGCCGTTCCGCCGGTTTCAACATTATACATCCTGAATGTCAGGTTGCGCGTGCCTGTTACCGGAGTTCCTCCCTCGACTACCTTCCCCTGAAAAGATAGGGTGCGGGGCACCTGCGCTACAGCAATAGTTACTATAGCGAAAATGATTAACATCTTCGTGAATACTTTCATCGGTCCTCCTCAGTGCTCCGAGTTCCCCTCGGAGAATATGTATATGATTGTTTTTCTACCATTGTATTGAAAGTTAAAACATGCAAAGTTTATAGTCAAGGGAATTCTGATTGTTGCGTTTTTTTTTATGCAATTTACAATTACGGCTTGGGAGTGGCCTATTTGATTGATAAATATAGTGTTAGCTCATATATCCTATGGTTGCCATTTTGTAATAACTATCGCCAGGAAGAAAAATGCTTCCATCCGTAGAAGTTTTGTCTCAGGCCGAGGAATCTTGTTGCGCATAGGAGGAGATTTGGACATATTTATTAATGAAACTTAGATGAGTTTAATCGAGTCAGGCAATATGGCAAAACCTAATCCCCGCATAACACTCGCGAATAAAGGCTCTCGGTCGAATTTCGTCGCGAGGTTTTTCGAAAACGCCCGAGACTGGGCGGAGGGGAGATTGCCCTTCCTACGCCTCGCCCTGCTTATTTTTTTCGCCTACATCTGGTTCCGGCACCAGAACGACTGGCTCTACAACAGTATCTTCAAAGGCCTTAACCTCGGAATTCACGAGCTGGGGCATTTCCTGTTTCAGCCCTTCGGGAAATTCCTTTTCGTGGCTGGCGGAACAATCGCCCAATGCGGCGCGCCGATTATCGGGATGGCTATGTTCGCGCGTCAGAGGGATTATTTCGGAATCGCGGCCGCTTTCGGATGGCTCTCGACAAATTTCTACGATGTCGCCACCTATTCTGCGGACGCCCGCTGTCAGGAGCTTCCGCTGGTTTCCCCTTTCGGCATGGAGGCTCAGCACGACTGGACATATCTTCTGGGGGAGCTGAACTTGCTCGCGAAAGATCAGGCGGTGGGGATATTTTTCCGCCGGTTAGGCTGGGGTTCGATGCTGATATGCCTTCTTTTCGGCGCATGGTTGGTGTTCCACATGTTCCGAACCATGAGCACGGACAAAATCGGGGAATATGTCGAGGGGGAGTAAGGCTACGAAACTACTACTATTTCCCTTTCTGCGATATAAATGATTTGGTCATCTTCAGTTATAACATCGTCCTTTTTCATGTTCACAAATATCTTCTCACCTCTGACAATTCCATTCAGTTGAGCATCGTATTTTTCTTTGAGAAGAATCATCGCATCGAGATATGATACTCCAATCAACTCGTCGAATACTTTTGATTGATAGATATCCATGCCTTGTATCGACATAATCTCATTGAGATATGCTGTTAAGAATGGAACATGAACTGAACGCGAGAAGAAAATTCCGAAAAACTCATCGATAGAAAGCGCCTTATCAACTCCTGACTTCTCGAGAGCTTTAATTACCCTATGATCCGATACAATACAAGTGGTATTTATTCTGGGATTCAGTTTCTCAATTGCGATTGCTGTAAGCAAAGTTTCCGTATCGGTCTTGCCTGAAATCAAAGCATGTGTTGCCTGTTCGACACTTGCCATTCTCAAGTTTTGGTCGTCGCAAGGTTCACCATTTATGAAGAATAGGTCCGCATGTTCCATTGGCAGTTTTTCTTCACAAGCGATTACAATGATTACTTTGCCTGAGTTAAGTAATTCTTTTGTCGCAATGTTGAGTTTGTTGTCCCATCCGCAGATGATGATGTGGTTTTCCAATTTTATCTCCTTCTTGTTCCTTTTATTAACTGCATTCTCGATAAAAACTTCTGCAATTGCTCCTAACAGCACAGCCAAAACACCAATTCCGCTAAGCATGACGAAAATCGAAGTAACTTTGCCGATCATGGTTGCCGCAGAAATGTCTCCGTAACCTACAGTCGCAGTTGTCGTAACCGCCCAATAAAAGGCATCGAATAAACCGACCCCTTCGATGTAGTGAAAAATCAAAGTCGAAACTACCCACAACAAACCGATGTAGATCAGTGAATAGAGGAATATTTTCCTCTTTGATAGGATTAAAAAGACTTTTCGGAATGTCCTAATTACTTTTCGATTAAATACAACCAATTCACAACACCTAAATCTAAGATTCTTTACTCAAGATACAGCATTATCCTTGTTTTTCAAAGACTTTAACTCTTCTCCGAATCCCCCTGCTAAAATTCCAGCAGGAAGGGCAAAAAGGCCTATTCCCAAAACCGCAATCAAAGCTCCAAGAACCTTACCGAGTATCGTTACAGGATAAATATCCCCGTAGCCGACTGTCGTTAAGGTCGCGATTCCCCACCACATCGCGGCAGGAATAGATGTGAAAACATCGGGCTGTGCGGTGTTCTCGACATAATACATAAGGCTCGAAGCTAAAATCAGGAGGATTCCCAGCACAAATCCAGTAATTGCAAGCTCTTCCTTTTTGCTGTTCAATACCCTTCCAATTGTTATCATAGCCTTCGAATACCTCCCAATTTTAAGAATCCTCAGCATTCGGAATAGCCTCAATGCTCGAAGAAATCTCAAATCGCAAGGAAGAAAAATCGGGATGTAAAAGGGAAGAATAGCCAACAGATCGATTATCGACATGAACTTAAGGGCGTATTTAACTCGATCAACTACAGGTCTTCTATGTGATGGTTGAGAAGTTACAGCCCACAACCTAAGAATGTATTCGATAGTGAAGACGACGACAGAAAAAATCTCGAACCATCTGAAAAATGTCCCGTATTTTAAGGAATACTGCTCTACGGTTTCTAAAATTACAGCGACGACATTAGTGCTGATCAATGCCATAATGAAAACATCCCAGATTCGGCTTGCCATATCGCCGTTATCCGCCATGGCCAGGATTTCGAAAACTCTTCTTTTAGCGTCAAGCTTCATTTAAGTCTATCGCAGTCTTGGTTCGCTTTATGGCTACCCTTTTTTCGCACTAATGCGAAAGAAATATAATTCCCTTACAATAGGTGTCAAGCAGAAAAAATCTGTTGGTAACAACCTCAATTTCTCGTAGCATAACTCCTGTGCTTGCACTCAAGGGATACACGATGAAATTTCTCCCGAATCTCTGCTTCGATAAGACGAAGCGAAGCTTCGAGGGCAAAAGCGTAAAACAACTGGAGCTGTTTTACGAGGAGGATTCAATGACCCCCATTTTCCCCTTGATTTTCCCGAACCGTCGTTGTTTATTTACTGTGTATTTGCTAACTTCGTTTAAACCGAGGGTATCATGGCCGAAGTCATTCTCGAAAATGTAACTAAAATATACGAGGGCAAAACCAAAGCCGTCGAGGACGCTAACCTCCATATCGAAGACGGCGAGTTCATGGTCCTCGTCGGGCCGTCGGGATGCGGCAAGTCCACAGTCCTGCGGATGATAGCCGGACTCGAAGAGATAACCGAGGGAACAATCAAAATCGGCGACCGAGTGGTCAACGACCTCTCCCCCTCCGACCGCGATATCGGCATGGTGTTCCAGTCCTACGCCCTATACCCGCACATGACCGTGCGGCGCAACATGGAATTCCCCCTTCGCATGCGCAAGATGGACAAATCGGAAATCGACTCCAGAGTCGCCGAGGCCGCGGATATCCTCGGAATCACCGAATATCTCGACCGCAAACCGCGCGCCCTCTCCGGAGGCCAAAGGCAGAGAGTCGCCCTCGGAAGAGCAATCGTCCGCAAACCAAAAGTTTTCCTCTTCGACGAACCCCTATCGAACCTCGACGCCAAGCTTCGAGTCAAAATGCGTGCGGAAATATCCCAGCTTCACAACAAGCTCAAAACCACAATGATATACGTTACCCACGACCAAACCGAGGCGATGACCATGGGCACACGAATCGCAGTCATCAACCACGGCCTTATTCAGCAGGTCGATGCGCCTCTGACCCTTTACCAGAAGCCGGTTAACATGTTCGTCGGCGGGTTCATCGGTTCCCCCGCGATGAATTTTCTCCGCGCCGACCGCAAAGACAAAAACCTGTTCATCCTCGGCAACGAGATTCCCCTTAACGAAGCACAAAAAAACGCCCTCGCCAAAGCCCACTCCGAAGTGGTCTGGTTGGGCGTCCGCCCCGAAGACATCAACGTCTCCGACAACCCAATCTTCGAAACCAAAGTCGATGTGGTCGAACCTATGGGCAACGAAATATTCCTGACATTCGACTATACCGGAGTCGAGGTTACCGCGCGAGTCGAACCGGATGTCAACCCGCAAATGGGCGAGAAACTCGGGTTCGCTTTCGATATGAAAAAAATCCATCTCTTCGACAGCGAAACTGAAGAGCGTCTGACCGCGGAATAGCATTAATACAATCAAAAGCGGCTGGCCCCGTGGGGCGCTGACCGCGCGAAAAGCTTACAACGAGGCCTTCAGCGCCATTATCCTATCGTAGCTTTCATTTATGCGCGAAAGGGGAATCTCCCCCTCTTCGACCAGCCAGATTATTGCCTCTACAGCATCGGCGGCGATGTTCGGGTTATAGTCCCCGCTGTTATTGGAAAATATCAGAATATCGACACCGGCATTGATACACCTTTCGATAGCGGTGTAGAAGCCGAAATAATCCTCGATTGCGCCCATCTGCATGTCATCGGAAATAATCACACCGCCGTATCCGATGTCCGTGCGTAACATGCCGTTTATAAAGGCATCCGAGAGGGTCGCGGGATATGTCGGGTCGATATCGAGATTGTAAACATGTGCCGTCATCGCCATATCCACAAGCCCCGAATCGACGAGGTTGTAGTATGGCTCTAGCTCTGTCGCAGTCCATGTTTCCGTAATATCGACCATGCTGTTATGGGAGTCCGTAGTCGAACTGCCGTGGCCGGGGAAGTGTTTGACACATGTCAAAACCCCTCTGCTTCGATGTTCGCGAATCCAAATCGATGCGTGGTTCGTAACAGTCATAGCGTCGGCGGAAAAACTTCTCTCATACGCCCCAATAACAGGGCAATCAGGATTGACATTCAAATCCACCACCGGCGCGAAGTTGAGGTTGATGCCCATTTCCTGCAGAGTCGTAGCGCACCGTCCCGCCCAAAACGCCGTGGTATCCGGGTTGTTCACCTCGCCGAGATGCTGGGCGCTGACAGTCGCGGGGAAGCCGTAAGTCTCCTTCAACCGACTCACGAAACCGCCCTCCTGGTCGATAGCAACCAGGAGGGGAGTCTCCGCATAATATTGCAAATCCGCCACCAGCTGGGAAAGCTGACTCGGCGACGAAACATTCCTCGGCCTCGACCCCGATGGCACATCGTATTCGTAAAGCACTACCCCGCTAATGTTTAGCGTATCGATGGCAGAAATTATATGGCTGGTATCCGCTATCTCTGTCCCGCGAAAACCTACCATGACCATCTGGCCTATCTTAGCGCGGGTTTCAGCCGTAACTTCGACGACATCCGGCTCGGTAGGGCTTAGTTCACAACCGGAAAAGAAAAATATAAGCATCAAAAATATAACTACTATTGGCTTGTTCATTTTTCCTCCATTCTAAAATATCCTCTAAGCAAACTCTAAGCAAAACTCACGCCATCGATATAGCAATCTCGCATTAGCGTTCAACAATCATGAGCTATTTCATTTCGACCTTGCGAATAATCTCCATTGCCCGCGAAGAAAAGCTCGGTTTGTGGACATCTCTGGAGTATTTCGCGGCGTTTTCGCCAAACTCGGCGGCTAATTTCGGGTCTTCGAGAAGGGTGCAAATCTTCTCGATGAAGGATTCTGGATTTCCAGGTTCGGCCAAAAAGCCCCTTACCCCGTCTTGAACGAGGTATGGCATATTATCCACATCGCTCACCACAATAGGCGCTCCGCAAAGCATTCCCTCGAAAAGAGTCTTGCCGAACCCCTCATCGAGAGAAGTCATTATAAAAACATCGCAGTTTAAGAAATAGCGGGATATCTCCGTGGAAGGAATATACCCTACTAACTCCCAATTCTTTTCATCAGGATCGATTTTTTTTAACTCAGACCGCAGGTCATCCTCTAAAAAACCCACGCCTAAAATATTCAATTTGATATTAGAATGCTTTTTCCGCACACCCTCGATAATTTGCGGAAGCATCATCACACCCTTTTCTCCGCTCAATCTTCCGACCCACAATAAGTTAGGCCCTTCGTTAACAAAAGGTGAAGGGGTATTATCTTCATAAAATGATGGTGGATATTGAGGCCAGTAATCCAAAACCTTTTCCGGAGAAACCCCTGTAATATCTATAACATGATCCCTGAGAAATTGCCCTCTGGTAAGAATATAGGGAACTTCGTCGGATTTCAACATCTCGCGTTCCTTCTTCCAATATCTCAAACGAATGGGATCTATCGGCTTTTTGTCAAGGGGGCCTACAATCATGGGAACATAAAGGGCGCCGGCTTTTTTTGCCATGTCGAACTGAACTGCCTGATCTTTGGATAAACCTGCTCCAAAAACTATTTGTGGATGGTAAAGGGAAATCTCTTTGCGAATTACTCTATCCGCCTTAAGTCTGCGAAAAGTCCGCACCGGAAGGGGAAGACCCGAGGGAAATTCAGACAGAACATCGACAGCCCTGCAATTGGCGTATTCCAATTCTTGATACGATAATTTTCTCCCTACGAAAAGCAGATCCATCTCCGAAAATACTTCGAGAAACTCCTTGGCATATGGAATAATGCTGTCGTGCATCGCAAATTTCTCGGAATCGCCCAACCCGCAGACGATCTTAACTTCGTTAACTGCAGAACCATGCTTAATAACAGCTACCCGTTCGATTTTCATACAACCGCCAACCTCTTCCTTTTTTTAATCTTCCTTTTCCTCGCGCTCTTCGGCCTCGAATTTATCGTATGCGATAATTATGTCCTGCACAAGTCTATGCCGCACAACGTCTTTATCGTCCAAATGGATGAACTCGATTCCGTCGATGCCGTCCAGAACCCGCTTGACCTGCACCAACCCGCTCCCCTTCTTTGTAGGGAGGTCAATTTGCGTAATATCGCCGGTTACGACAGCTTTGCTGTTTATTCCGAGTCTTGTCAAAAACATCTTCATCTGGCGAATGGTCGTATTCTGCGCTTCGTCGAGGATGATAAAGCTATTGTTGAGAGTTCTTCCGCGCATATATGCCAACGGCGCAACTTCGATAATTCCCTCGTCGAGGTATTTATCCATTCTCTGCATGGGGATCATGTCGTAAAGGGCGTCGTAGAGAGGCCGGAGATAGGGATCTACCTTCTCTTTCAAGTCTCCCGGCAGGAAACCAAGGGACTCATCCGCTTCCACAGCCGGACGCACGAGAATAATCCTGTCAATCAATCTCTCCTTAAGGGCGCGAACTGCGCAAGCCACCGCTAAAAAAGTCTTTCCGGTTCCAGCAGGGCCTATTGCAAAAACCAGATCATTAGCGTTTATAGCATCGATATACTTGCGCTGACCGTCGCTTCGAGGACGTATCGCCTGATGTCGGTTTGTCAACACTATTCTGTCGTCCGTACGGCTTTCGATTATGGGCTTCTCGTCCTGTTTAACCATACGGATAGCATATTCCAGCGATTGCTCCGTAAGGATTCCTCCTCCCTCGAGATGGTCGATCATCTGCTCGAATATATCCCGAACCTGCTCCGAGAAAGGAACATCGCCGTATATTTTTAATTGATCCCCCCGTGCAACTAATTTCACCGGAAAACGAAGTTCTATCTCCGTCGCGAAAACATTCCCCGGACCGAAAAGTTTGCGTTGATCCACATTGCCAAGGCCTATAACTAAAGGATCTCCTGTAGCCGATACCTTTGATGATTTCTTAGGCAAATTACTTTCCTTCCTTAATCAGTTTTATTCCCAGCTCTTCGAGTTGTTTGAGGTCAACATCGTTAGGACAGCCGTCCATAAGGGATTGCGCCGCTGTTGTCTTCGGAAATGCTATGACATCCCGGATGGAGTCCATTCCGGCAAGTAGCATGATTATCCTGTCCCAGCCAAATGCGATTCCGCCGTGGGGAGGCGCGCCGTATTTCATCGCCTCCATCAGGAACCCGAATTTCTCGTCAGCCTCTTCGTCACTCAGTTTTATGGCCTTCATCACTCGGCGCAAAACCTCGGGATCATGGGTTCTGATACTGCCGCCGGCTATCTCATGGCCGTTCAGAACGAGATCGTAAGCGACAGACCGCACCGCCATCGGATCGGACTCCAGCTTATCTACATCCTCCGGCCGAACCATGGTGAAAGCGTGATGCTGAGCCACCGGCCTGCCCGATTCCTCGTCGAACTCGAACATTGGGAAATCCACCACGAAAAGCATGTCCCACTTGCTTTTGTCGATTAAATTGAACCGCTTGCCCATTTCGAGGCGAATGGCTCCCAGCGTCCGCGCACATACCAGAGGCATGTCCGCGACGAACATGAATATCGAGCCCTCCTCGGGCGAAAACTTCTTGACAAACTCCGCCTTCTCACCTTCCCCGAGGAATTTCGCGATGCCTCCATTAAACTCGCCATCGACGAATTTGCATTGGGCGAGGCCCTTCGCGCCATATTTCTTAGCGAGTTCGGTCAGGTTGTCGATGTCCTTGCGGGAAAGCTCTCCGCCGCCGGGGACATAGAGACAACGCACCGCGCCCCCCTTTTCCACCGTGCCGGAAAAGACATTGAAATCGCTCTTTTCAGCGATGTCCGAAACGTCCTCTATCTCGAGCCCAAAGCGGGTGTCCGGCTTGTCCGATCCGAAACGGAGCATGGCTTCGTCGTAACCCATTCGGCGAATGGGCAGTTTGACACTCGCTCCGCAAACCTCGTGAAGAAGCCGCGCCATAAGTCCCTCCGCCATTTGCAGAACATCCTCCTGCTCCACGAAAGACATCTCGACGTCGATTTGAGTGAATTCCGGCTGGCGGTCTGCGCGCAAATCCTCGTCGCGGTAGCATCTGGCGAATTGGTAATACCGGTCGAACCCGGCAATCATGAGCAGTTGCTTGTAAATCTGCGGAGACTGAGGGAGAGCGTAAAACCGCCCCTTCTGCTTTCTGCTCGGAACCAGGAAATCCCGGGCGCCTTCGGGGGTCGAGCGCACCAGGGTCGAGGTCTCGATATCGACGAAACCCAATTCGGCAAAGTATTTGCGCGAAATCATGTTCGCCCTGCCCCGAAGGAGAAGGGCGTCGCGCATCTCCGGCCTGCGAAGGTCGAGGTAGCGGTATTTGAGGCGCGTGTCCTCCATTGCGTTGACATCGTCCTCGATGACGAAGGGGGGTGTTTGCGCCTTGCCGAGGATTTTCAGCTCCTCGGCGATGACCTCGATTTCCCCCGTGGGCATCTTCGAGTTGCGGGCTTCCGGTGGACGGACGGTAACCGTGCCCTTTATCTGTATTACATCTTCATGATTCAATTTTTCCGCGCGGTCGAAAAGCTCTTTCAGCTCCGGCTTGAAGGTAATCTGCGTTCTGCCGTATCTGTCGCGGAGGTCGATAAACAGGACACCTCCGTGATGCCGCTCGTGATGCATCCATCCGGATAGGACAACATTTTCGCCTGCCAATTTGGCATTCAGTTCACCGCAAGTATGGGTTCTCATTCGAGTCTCGAACATATTCCTCCTAAGGTTCAATAACTGCCTATATTAAGCTTTTTCAATGCGTATGTCAACAAGAAACGACGAAAGCGCTGTTGAAAGAAAATTCCCCCTTTTCTCTCTTGACCGGGGGGATAAATATGATTACTTTATAATTGATAGGGACAACAACCGGGAAGCCCAGGAAGACATTATGAAAACGAA
>NPID01002694.1_pt3 | contig 24562 bp, 23 predicted proteins | sample 8637491 | NCBI WGS metagenome assembly NPID01 (sample SAMN07420843, study PRJNA396082) | bioreactor metagenome | isolation source: sample BA6 brine-fed electro-methanogenic bioreactor BA | place: Japan: Kochi | collected 2016-06-14 | reverse complement strand
GCGGCGGGGTATCTGACATCATACACCGAGACTGACCCTATTTTCTCCGGCCATGTCGCCAGCGGGATTACATCGACGAATATCACCAACTGGAACACGGCGTTTGGGTGGGGAGATCATTCGGCGGCGGGGTATTTGACATCGGAGGTCGATCCGACATGGAGCGGAACCGCAAATACGTCATCGAATATCGGCAGGACGGGATATGTGGGTATCGGCACAACAACTCCCGGACATAAGCTTCACCTTTACGGAACATCGAACAACGCCGCGGACGTTTATTCTCAGACCGACGCCGGCAGGATTATCAAACATTGGTTCGTGAATTCCGGCAGAAGCTGGTCTATCGGGCAACTTGGAACAACCGTCGCTCCGAATTACCAGTTCAGAATCACCGACGAAACCGCCGGCGCAACTCGTATTGCGATTAATACCACGGGCAATGTCGGCATCGGAACTGCCTCGCCATCCGATATTCTGCATGTTGATAATGGAGCTTCCAACGCATATCTGCGATTGGAATCCGACGCTTATGCCTTTTACAGGGCCGACGGCGGCACTGGCAACAGCGGGATTTCCTTTTACAATAGCGGAACCGGAAGGGCTTTGATGTGGTGGGCGCCCTCCTCGAACTACCTCGCCTTTTCCTCGGGCGATCTTCTCGACCCGGAGATGGTATTGAACACATCCGGTTATCTCGGCATAGGAACGACATCGCCGACGACAACACTTGATGTGAACGGCACTACACGTCTTCGCGGGCACTTATATGATTATACAAATTCTGCGGGAACTTCGGGGCAGGTTCTAACGCGAGGGGCTTCGGGAGTGGAATGGCAGACTCCGGCTTCGGGCATTGGCGGGAGTGGATCTTCGGGGAAAATTGCGTTTTGGACCGGCACGAGCACACTATCTTATAACACTAATTTCCATTGGGATAACACGAATTCGCGCCTTGGTATAGGGACATCGTCGCCGAGTTATAACTTGCAGGTAACTGGCACCGGTTATTTCAGTAATCAGATTGGTATAGGCATCACGCCTGGCAGTTACGGGTTGAACTCCCAGCCGGGTTCGGGAGTTCACGGCGCACGTTTCCGCGGTGACGGCGGAACTGGACCCTATGTTTACTTGAGTTACAACGATTACGCAGTTTACGCATGGGGCACACGAAATTATTTCTCCGGTAATGTGGGTATTGGAACAACGTCGCCGAGCACCCAGCTTCATACGACTGGCGGGGTTAGGTTTGCGGGGCTTTCGGAAAACACAGCCAATACTAGAATTTTAACCATGGATTCCAGTGGAAATCTAACATGGCGAAATCCAGGCGTTTGGACTGATATCGGCAACATTGTCGAGTGTCCCTCGACTGTTGATATTGGTTCTGCCGAAGTCAATATTGATTCATGGAAATATCTCACCGTCGCCCAAAACGGATTAAACTACGGACATATGCTATATTTGAACTCCGAACTTCCAAGTTGCGATGGCGGAACTATCACGGCGATTTCTTTCTATCGGTATGAGCGGGATGATTGTCAGACGGTTTGGGCAAACACGGAAGTCTGGTTGAGGACAACATCAGCCACATCGTTGACAGGCAATGAAGACCCCCCTCCAGCCGGTGCTACCCGTGTTTACAGCGGGACATGGAACCAGAGCCTTTCCGGATGGCAAACCATCAGTTTCAACCTCACTAATTTCGAATGGACCGACGGACAAAATCTCGAAATATGGGTTAAAGAAAACGACTCGGGAGGTTATTCTCCATATTACTGGAGTCATGACCCGGGCGCTACCCGTCAAGAGGGTTACGGATACGATAACGCATATTATTTCTGGACACGCAGATACGATATTCGGCTTCATTTCGGAAGCAGACGCCGTGCTGGCGGCGAATGCGATTGTGAAGGCGAAGTTGTTATCGGTGAAATCAAACCCCAAAGCGAGTTCGGAATCGCCAAACTTGCCGAGGGCGAGGTTAGGGTGAGATTCACCGAGGGGTTCGCGAATTCCCTCGATGGCGCGCGCCCGGGGGTTTTGCTTACGCCTATAGCGAGTTCAGCGCATATCTATATCGAGGAAGTCGATGACCGTGGGTTCGTGGCGGTCTCGGACGACGGCACTGATGTCGAATTCACATGGATGGCGATGCCGATCAAAGCCGCCCTGGAAGAGGATATTCGCCCGGTCAACTCCCCCGCCTCTACTGTTCCTTTGGATGTTAACGGCGTCCCAATAGGCACGGGAGGTATCGAATAGTTCATCGGCGCAATTCACGATGGGCATAATTCATTATTCTGCCCGTCATTGGAGTTTGGACATTGCATTCTTCAATGATCGGGCATGTTTGAACATCCCTTTCCACGGGTCGCCGATGTCGTCGAGTCTGTCGAAGATGTTGGTCAGCGTGAACCTTTGCGGTCGGACATTCTCAAGCTCATCCCAATGAATAGGTGTGGCCACTGGTGCGTCGGGTTTAGCTCGAAGGGCATATGGCGAAACCGATGTCGCGCCGTATGAGTTTCTGAGATAATCCAGGAAAACACGTCCTTTTCGCTTCTCTTTGAGGGTTTCCGTGGTCAGTATGTCCGATTCACTCTGGGCAAGAAGATTCGCAGTGCGTTTGGCGTAATCTCGGACTTCGTCGAAACTGAACTCCCGTATAATAGGCGCTACTACATGGTAACCTTTTGACCCGGATGTCATTATGAATGGTTTGAGACCCGACTCTTCCAGGATTTCGCGAATCCTTTTCGCCGCGAAGATTACTGGAGAAATATCTTCTGCGCCTTCTGGTGGGTCGAGGTCGAATATGAGCTTATCCGGATAGTCGATTTTGTCGCGACGGCTGAGCCAAATGTGGGGCGTAATACAGGCCTGATTCGCGATATACACCAGCGTAGCCGAATTGTTGCAGACGACATGAGTTACCTCTCCCCCTTCCTTCTCGACTTTAGCACGTTCGATCCAATCGGGGAAATAGTCCGGTATGTTTTTGTGATAAAAATCCTTGCCGTGGATGCCATCGGTGAAGCGATGCATAGTAACCGAGCGATCTTTGATGTGAGGGAGCATTACTTGGGCGATATTGATGTAATACTCGACCATGTCCCCTTTGGTCAGGCCGGCATCTGGGAAGAAGATTTTGTCAAGGTTACTGCCCTCGACGGTGTATTTCCCGAAGCGGTATTTCTTTTTCATAATATTAGTCCTACTCTTCGCCTTCTTCTTTTGCGATTTCCTCTATTGATCGTCCTGTGAGGACGGAATCCGGCTCGGTGGATACTGGATTTCGACGGGCGTCGGCTTCCTCGTCATCGATTTTTTTGAACAGCCAGCGCTCGTTTTTTCCGGTAGCGGTTCGAATGAGGACATAGCCCCCCTGTAATTTATTGCCATCCAACCAGACTTCGATTTTGCCGTCGTCGTAGGATTCTTTCATGGACATGCCGTCGTCGTCTTTTTCCTCACGGATGTTTCGATACGTCCCGGCGTCCCAGACCATCACCGTGCCGCCGCCGTATTCGTCTTCGGGGATTACACCCTCGAAATCGGCGTATTCGATCGGGTGGTCTTCTGTTGGCATGGCCAGACGTTTCACCGATGAATCAGTGGAGGGTCCCTTCGGAATCGCCCAGGATTTGAGGACACCGTCCATTTCGATTCGGAAGTCATAGTGGAGATTTGAGGCATCGTGTTTCTGGATCACGAAAATATGTTTTCCGCCTTTTTCTTTATTCGCCCCAAATGGTTCGGCTGTTTTATCGAAATTGCGTTTTTTGTGATATTCTTTGAGTATTTCTTTTTTCATTTTATCAACTCCTTATTGCTATTATACTGATAATCAACAACTTATTCAAGTTTTTTCTTGACTTTATCTTTTTTATATCTATAATATTATTAAGATCGGCGATTCCAATATTGTTTCGTCACGAGAATTATTAACTTACGGAAAGGACTCAAAAAATGAGCAAGAAAGACGCGTATCGCGAAAAGAGAGAAGCCGAACTCAAAGAAATGCAGGCAAAAATAGATGTCCTCAAAGCTAAAGCGGAATCGGCTAAAGCTGATGCCAGAGTAAAGTATGAGGAAAAGATCGAACAGCTTCAGTCCAAGCGGGATAAAGCCGCCGAGAAGCTTGAAGAGATCAAAAGCGTCGGCGAGGATACCTGGGAAGAAATCAAGGGTATCGTCGATGACACCTTCACCGAGATGAAGGATATTCTCTCTGAAAGTAAGGCATAAGGCTAAAAGACTCTTGTCATATAATAAGGGCGGCAGTAATACCGCCCTTGTTTTAGTATAACATTTACACATAGACACACAAATGAACTCAGTATCCATCAAAGCAAAACTAGAACGCAGATTGTTTCAAATTAAAGACTGCGCTTTGATATCAATAGCCACCGGCGAAAGGGCTCGAACCCTTCGCGAAATGCGCGATCGATTAGAGGATATCGATGCTGGCAGTATTTATTATCACTTCTGGGGGGCACTGCTTCGACCCGGTTTTTCCGAACCGGAATTCAACAACGATTTCGCCAGTTGGGCGCGGCATTCCCTTCACGACGGCAAGACTGCAGAAAGACTGGCGGTTATCGATCCGATGGAGTTCGCTAATATCGAGGAACTAAGGCGGGAGCTTATCGAAGTCATCGAGGACAGACTTTACGAGGAGGATACTTTCTCGGCAAGCAAACGGGACCAGGAATTCAACTTTATAACCTCGCAGATAGTAGTTTTCGATACGGGCAAGCGATTATTGAAACCCGAAGAATTAGCTCTTGCTATTCCTCAGATGTCAGTCAGCAGTGTTTTTTATCATTTCATCGATGCCAGAAGACGCACTGATGACGCTTTGGACGATTTCAGCGCATGGTTATACGGCTGGGATGAATATGAAGACATAATACAGCAGATTGCCAATGTTGACCCCTATTTCGGGACACTCGTGGAACTGAGGGATAACCTGGCTGAGATTTTTGAAAATCACAAATGGCAGATTGCGGAGAAATAGATGCTTGATGACTATGTTGATATTGTTGGAGCCGATGTTATTGAACAGTTACGCGAGTTGGCGGGAATCATGGAGGGAATGAAAGTCGTCCATGTTAACTCAACCCGCTACGGCGGGGGCGTTGCGGAAATATTGCACAAGCTTGTTCCCATGATGGTCGAACTTGGTATAGACGCCTCATGGGAGGTTATCGAGGGTGACTCGACCTTTTTCAAAACCACCAAAGGCTTTCATAATGCCCTTCAGGGCAATGAAATAGAAATGCCCGAAAGCTGGCTTCGTGACTACGAAGAGACGAATCGAAAGAATGCGGAAAGTCTCAGGGAAAAGCTCAGCGAAGCCGACATAGTTTTCATTCACGACCCGCAACCCGCGCCACTTCTCGATTATTGCCCCGACCGCAAAGGAAAATGGGTATGGCGTTGTCATATCGATGTCAGCAAGCCATACAGACCTGTCTGGAAATACCTAAGTAGTTTTGTCGATGGATACGATGCGAGCATTTTTTCCCTTGCAAATTTCGCTCGAAGATTGCCCCATATTCAATATCTTATACCACCGAGTATCGATCCGCTTAGCGATAAGAATATCGAACTGGAACAAGTGGAGATCGACAGCATATACGATGAATTCGGAATCGATCCGGAAAGACCGCTTCTGGTTCAGATATCGCGGTTCGATTCTTTCAAAGATCCCGTAGGAGTAATTCGTGCTTATAGGATTGCGAAGAAATTTCTGCCTGCGATCCAGTTAGTCCTTGCAGGTGGAGAAGCCGCGGACGACCCGGAAGCCTCGATCATCCTCGAAGAAGTGCATAACGCATCAAAAGGGGATCCGGATATTCATATTCTGCTCCTCCCCCCCGATGCCCATCGGAATATTAACGCTCTGCAGAGAGCTTCTGACCTTGTTCTCCAAAAATCCATTCGCGAGGGCTTCGGCCTCACAGTTACCGAAGCAATGTGGAAAAGCAAGCCGGTGATAGGCGGAAATACAGGCGGAATTAAGCTTCAGGTTGTGGATCATCATACAGGGTTCCTTGTGGATTCTCCCGAAGGCGCGGCTCTCAGAGTGCGTTATCTCCTGTTCCGCCGCCAGAAACTCGAAGAAATGGGAATCAAGGCCCATGAATTTATTCGAGAGAGTTTCCTACTGACAAGGCATCTGCGCGAATATCTAACCCTCATGGCCGCTTTGATTAAGCAGGACTTCGAGAGAATCACTCTGGATAAAAACTAGTTATATGAAATCCTTAATCGAAAATAAAGACGCCAATGAAATGTTGGATTCTTTTTTCGAATCTTTAGCTAAAACAAATCATCCGTTATTATTACTGGATTACGACGGCACCCTCGCGCCTTTTGTCGAAGATAGGGACAAAGCGATACCCTATCCATCCGTTGTGCCGATAATCGAGAATATTCAAAGAGAAACTCACACTAAGGTCGTAATAATTAGCGGCAGGCCCGTGAATAATCTCCTGGATTTGCTTCATATGGATCCCATCCCAGAACTATGGGGATCGCATGGGTTAGAGCGGCTTAAAAACCTAAGTGATTATCATAAGAAGGAGTTAACACGACAGGATGTAAATACACTCGTTGCCACAAAAAAAGTAACTCGAAAGTATATAGAAGAAAGTCGTATAGAAAGAAAACCCGCTGGACTTGCGGCGCATTTTCGAGGAAAAACTGATGAAGAAACGAAACTACTTGCGCGTAATCTTCGGCAAGCATGGGCGGATATTGTTAAGGAAACGGATTTTGAAATATGTGATTTCGACGGCGGCATTGAATTGCGTCTTTCATATTTAAATAAGGGAGTCGCTGTTCGAGGTATATTCGAGGAAAATCCTGATTATTTCGGAGCATATCTCGGCGACGACGATACCGACGAAGACGCTTTCAAAGCTCTTCCCAATCGGAATCTTTCCGTTTTAGTGCGTCCCAAATATCGCGAAACATCGGCGGATATTTGGATTCGCCCGCCCGATGAATTAAAACAGTTTTTGAATAAATGGCTCTCGACATTAAGTTGAGATCATTCGAGGAGAAAAAATGATAGAAGATGATAAACAATACACCGGGAAATTAATCATTGTATCCAATAGACTTCCCATCGTCCTTGATAATATTGACGATGAATGGTGTGTAAAACCCGGCTCAGGAGGTCTTGTTACTGCGATGGCCCCCGTTCTCAAGAATCGCGGAGGCTCCTGGATAGGCTGGCCAGGCGCGGTGGCCACGGAAAAAGAAATCCCCCGTGAAATCCTCGACAAAACAGGTGAGGAAGCTGGATATTACCTAAAAGGTGTTTATCTCACTCAAAATGAACTCGATAATTATTACTACGGCTTCGCAAATGAAATCTTGTGGCCCCTTTTCCACGATCTTCAGTCCAGATGCAATTACGAGCCGGATTATTGGGAAGCCTACAAAAAAGTAAATTCAAAATTCGCTGATAAAATTGCTGAATCGGCTTCCGAAGGCGATTTCATATGGGTTCATGACTATCACCTTCTTCTTGCGGCGGAGGAACTACGAAAAATTGGTGTTGAGTCCAAGAAGGCCTTCTTTCTGCATATCCCCTTTCCCCCATTAGATATATTTTTAAAACTGCCATGGCGATTCGAGATATTGAACGCCATGCTTCAATATGATCTTATCGGTTTTCAGACAGCTCGTGATAGGCGAAACTTCGTCCATTGCGTTCGGCGGCTCGCGGAGCATGCTCGTGTTCATGGTGAAGGCCAGGTAATCAATGCGACAGTCGAGAACAGGGATATCCGTATAGGAGCATTTCCAATAAGCATCGATTTCAATGAATTCGAAAATCTCGCGTCTTCCAGTCAGGTCGCCGACGCGGCCTGGTTCATTCATGAAGATCTTCCAAATCGAAGCATCATGCTGGGAGTTGATAGACTCGATTATACAAAGGGCATCCCCCAGCGACTGAATGCCTTCCGTAAAGCTCTAGAGATGTTTCCGGAAATGCGCGAAAAGATCTCCCTCGTGCAGGTCGTCGTGCCAAGTCGAACGGAAGTTCCTGAATATCAGCAACTTAAGGAACACATCGACCAGTTGGTAGGAGAAATCAACGGTCAGTTCACATCATCGGGATGGGTGCCGATTCATTATGTCTTCAGATCCCTCGATAGAATCGAGCTTCTCGCCTATTATCGCACAGCGGAAATCGCCCTGATTACGCCTCTCAAAGACGGCATGAATCTCGTTGCAAAAGAATACTGCGCATCGAACATCGAAGAAAACGGAGTGCTTATCCTCAGCGAGTTCGCCGGTGCCGCCGCGGAACTTCGCGAAGGGGCAGTATTCGCTAACCCCCATGATATTGTCGGCACAGCGAATGCGATACACAGGGCTTTAGAAATGCCCCCCGAAGAGCGCAAAGTAAGGATGTCGAAAATGCGTAACGCAGTTCGCAGACACGACATTTTCAGATGGGTCGATTCTTTCCTGAAAGGCGCTTTCGCGGCGGATCTCAAAAGCTTCCAAAGGATTCGCGACTACATGCCGGACGAACTCGAAGAAACCTGATCCATTGTTATTGTTAATAGCTATAATAGTTACAGAGGATTCGGGTTCATCCTCCAGTTGAATTCCATTTGAAAAAAAAGATTGAACTGTTAGGAGTAAAAGTTTATAATTTCACAGTATATACTTAATTCAGAAAGGAATGAACATGAACAGAATCAGTATCGCAGTATGCATCCTCATCATCAGCACAGCTGTTTTTGGACAGGCTGAGATTTTCCAGAATCTGTCGTCGGATATCGAGTATTCCGAGGTTTTCAAGCCAGGCGGTTGGGCAAAATACGTGTTAACCGACAAGAAAGACAGGGCAACGGATTACAAAATGTCCATTCTCGAAGGCGGCAGTGAAGAAACACCCTATGTTTTCGAGTTTAAAGTTATCGACAAGAACGGCAAATGGGTGATTACTCAATTCAAAGCGGAAGACCCTATGGACGGTGATTCCTGGGGCGATATGATTGTTCAGTCTCAGGGAGAACAAGCTGTCCAGATGAATTTACCCAAGTTCAAATCCCAAGATTTCGGTGTCGGTAGTGAAGGTGAAGACAACGACGATTTCGAGTTTAAATCCGAGGAGAATGTCGAGATAACCGTGCCAGCGGGAACTTTTACCACTACTATGGTAACCACAATCGACAAATCCAAGCGGAAAGAGCGTAAAAGCAAATTCTATTATAACATGGATGTCCCGATGAGCATAATCAAAGTCGAGAACAGCGATGTCTCAACCATGGAACTTGTCGAATATGGAGACGGCGCTGAGAGTGAAATCACAGGGGAAGTTCAAAAAATCGAAATTCCAGGACTAAAGGACATTTTCGGTAAATAGTATCCGTTCCATTAGATGAACATCACAAAGAAAACGGGCTGACCAGCCCGTTTTTTTTTCACTCTGAACTATCCATTTTTTGATATGCCTGATAGAGTATATTTTGATTTTTTTCTTTTTTTTTTGATAAATAGACATTTCTCTATTGACAATTAATTTTTAGGCCCTATATTATATGTAAGTGATTGTATGACAACGAAAAACAAAACAAGGAGACCAAGATGAAAAAAATCAGCGAACTCTACCAAAGGGATGACTGGAAAAAAGAGAAACATGTCCCGGTTATCGAACTTCCGGAAAAGAAGAAGGCCGGTGAACCTCTTAAGGTCAAGGTCATGGTCGGCAAAGAAATTTCCCATCCGAATACGACGGAACATTACATCCAGCGTATCGATATCTATTTCATGCCGGAGGACGGTAAGTTCCCCTATAGAATAGGTAGCTTCACATTCGACACTCACGGAGCCTCCACTGAAGGTCCGGACACCAGCACGATCTACACCGATCCTTGCATAGAGGTCTGTTTCAAAACAGACAAGCCCGGAACAGTAATGGCGACGTCCTATTGCAACATTCACGGCCTATGGACGAATGAAGCAGAACTCAAATTTTCGTAAGTCCTCGAATCGAGAGAGAGAATCATGAAAATGAAGCTTGCATACATACTGTTAATGCTGTTCGCCGCACTATCTTTATACGGCCAATACGGCCGAAATTACCCGATGGGGCCGTGGCATCACAATTTCACATTCGGTTGGGGGAACTATGTCCTATGGCTGTTGGTGATTGTCCTGCTAATCGCTGTTATCTACCTGATTGTTCAGATGGGTAAGATAAAAAAACGCCTCGATAAGCAATCCAGCGATGAATAAAGCTGAACGTTGAAAAAAATAATTTCTTAACCCCATCGAGAGATTTCAACCGGCTCGAGGGAACTCATAATACTACCCCCAAGAAACAGTATTAGTTCCCTACGACCAATAATTGGAGTTCAAATGAGTGAAAAAATCGAAAAATCCCTTTCGAGAGATATGAAACCGATAGGACTTCTGATGATCGAACATCGTCTGATCGAAAGGATGATTTCAATCTTAAAAGAAGCTTCTGAAGAGGCCGAAGAAGCCCAGAAAATAGACCCATGGCTGGTCAGAAGCGGAATCAATTTTATCCGTTTCTATGCCGACAAAACACACCACGGTAAAGAAGAAGACATCCTGTTCCGCGATCTCGAGAATAAGGACATAGACGAAAAGCATTCGAAGATAATGTCCGAGCTTATCGAAGAACACAAATGGGGCCGTGAAAAAGTCGGCCAGCTCGAAGATGCCCTGCAAAAATATCGTTCCGGCGATGAGGACGCTTTCGGAGAGATAATCGAAATTATTGAAGCTCTATCCGATTTCTATCCGAAGCATATCGAAAAAGAAGACAAGCATTTCTTTATGGAGGTCATGGAGTATTTTTCTGATAAAGAACAAGAAGCTATGCTCGAAGAAATGCGGGACTTCGACAGCAAAATGATACACGTAAATTACGAAACAATCGTTTCGATGTTAGAAGATGGAAAGTAAAAATGCGCAAACTCGGTAGAAGCGATAAGAAGAAAAACCTCGGCGAGGATCACCTAACCCAGCTGGAGGACTACGAAAAGTTTATCGGCGCGGAGGCGGTGGATCGTATCTACGAGAAAGCACGTCCGCTGGAGAATTACCACGTTGCCAATATCAACTCCACTTACTACGGCGGCGGAGTTGCCGAATTGATGTCATCCCTTACATTGCTTATGGATTGCGTTGGACTGAAATCAGGTTGGCGCATTATACAAGGCTCGCCGGACTTTTTCAGTGTTACAAAAAAATTACATAACGCCCTGCAAGGTGGCGATATAAACCTGAGCGATCGGAAGAAAAAAATATATACAGATACACTACGAAAAAATGCCGTTCGCAATCATCTCGACCACGACATGGTTATCGTCCACGACCCTCAGCCTCTGGGGATGATAGAGAATTATAACAAAACCGCGCCATGGGTTTGGCGTTGTCATGTCGATATGAGCACTCCCAACAGAACGGCATGGGAGTATATCAAAACATTCGTAAACCAATACGATGCCGCGATATTTAGCATCGAAGAATACACCAGGGATCTCGAAATCCCCCAAATCATCTTCTCCCCCGCCATTGATCCATTCTCAATAAAGAATCGGGAGTTTTCCGAAGATGAGAAGAAAGAACGTCTCGATCATTACAATATACCTGACGATCTACCCCTCGTGGTTCAGATATCCCGATTCGATAAATACAAAGACCCCCTCGGCGTAATCAAGGCTTATAAAAAAGTCCGTAAAAACGTCGATTGCACCCTTGTTTTATTGGGAAATGTCGCCACCGACGACCCCGAGGGCGAGGAGGTTTATCAATCTATTCTCGAGCATCAGGAAGATAGAATAATTATCCTATCCAAACAGGACACCGCGCTGGTGAACGCCCTTCAATGCAAAGCGGCGGTGGTGGTGCAGAAATCAATTAGAGAGGGTTTCGGCCTGACAGTTACCGAAGCTATGTGGAAACGCGCCGCTGTGGTCGGTGGCAAAGTAGGCGGTATCAAACATCAAATAGAGGACGGCGAGAACGGCTTTCTGGTCGAATCCATCGATCAAGCCGCCGAAAAAATCGAACTACTCGTAAAAAACCCCGGCCTTCGCGAAAAAATCGGAAAAACCGCCCGCGAAACGGTCAAAAAGAAATACCTGTTGTCCCGCCTGCTCGAAAACTACATCGACATGATAAAAGCATTCCGTATTCGTTTCGAGCTTTCTGGATATACAGGCAAAGTGTATTAACTCAAATAACAAATCATCAATAAGGAGTCAAAATGGACAAAGTAATGGACACAGTAAAGAAAATCGCCTATACGGGAATCGGTCTGGCGTTTATGACCGGCGACGCTATTCGCGATACTGCAAAAAGAATAGCCGAAGAACGCGAGATGTCCGAGGAAGAGGGCAAACGTCTGATCGAAGAGATGACCAAACGCACCGAAGAGGCCCGTAAGAATCTGGAAGACCGCATCGACAATCGCGTGCGCGAATATCTGGATAAAGTGGGCGTGCCCAAGGAAGACCAGATTAAGACCCTCAAAGAACGCATCGCCGAACTCGAGGCAAAAGTCGAAACCCTATCCAAGAAAGAGAACGAAGAATAGGAATTTTCGATAAAAAATACCAGCACCTTAAACGGCTTCAGCACATTTTAACAGTGCTGGCAAGTTACGGCTTCGGGGAGCTTCTGTCTTCCCTCGACCTCGGCCCGCACCTTAAAATAGTGGCAAAGGCCATAGCTGGCGAGAAAGTCGAGCAAATCGACGAGTTCAACCGCTGGGAGCGTCTGCGTATGGCTTTCGAGGAGCTGGGGCCAACCTTTATCAAATTCGGGCAGATAATGTCCAACCGCCCGGATTTGCTCCCTCCAGAGCTCCTCGAGGAACTCAAGAAGTTTCAGGATCGCGTTCCCCCCTTCCCCATCGAGAAGGTGCATGAGATAATCGAAGAAGAACTGGGCGCACCATCATCTGAAATATTCGCCAGCTTCGACGAAGAACCCGTTGCGGCGGCATCCATAGCGCAAGTGCATAGGGCGAAACTTCACGAAGGCGACGAGGTTGCAGTGAAAGTGCGCCGCCCCGGAATCGAAAACACCATATACGCAGACATAGAGATAATGAGGGAGTTAGCGAAACTAGTCGAAACCGGTATCGATATCGCCGAAGTCTATAGCCCCACTGGTGTTGTCGAAGAGTTCGAAAGAAGTATTCATAATGAATTGGACATGAAAATCGAAGCCGCCCATGTCCAGAGATTCGCCGCGAATTTCAAGGACGATAACTCGGTCTTCGTCCCTAAGATTTTCGACAATTATTCATCGAAGAAAATCCTGACCATGGATTTCGTCGAAGGACTCCGGGTAGAGGATGTCGAATATAATGAAGAACTCGACGGCAAAAAACTCGCATCCCTCGGAACCGATATAATCCTCAAGCAGATATTCATCCATGGCTTCTTTCACGGCGATCCCCATCCTGGTAATCTTTTGTTCATGCCCGATAATATAATCTGCTTCCTGGATTTCGGAATTATGGGTATGCTCAGCGCCGATCAGCGGGAAAAGCTGAGCGACCTCCTGATAGGCCTTGCCAAAAGGGATTCCCAAAAGACCACCGACTCCCTACTCGATATCTCCGATCATAAAAACGTGGATCGATCCAAAATCGAGACCGAAATCGAATTCTATTTTAACAGATACTCTTATTTATCCCTCGAGGAATTGGATCTATCCCAATACCTCTCCGATATAACCCAAACCCTCCTGAGTAACGATATTCAGCCACCTTCGGAATATTTCCTCCTCATCAAATCCCTCATTACCATCGAAGGTGTTGCCAGAACCCTCGACCCCGACTTCAATCTCGTAGAGGCAATCCGCCCTTTCGCGGAGAAGATGATTTCCCGCAGATACAGCATATCGGCAATTCTGAACCGACTTTCAAAGGGATTGCGGGACACCGTCACGAATCTCGGAGCAATTCCCTCAAAACTGGACAGCTTTTTTAAAAAGCTGAACGATGGCGATTTAACCGTAGCCCTGGAACACAAGGGCTTGGACAAACTGACCCGCAAGATCGACCAGTCGTCCAACCGAGTCTCCTTCGCGATAGTCCTTGCGGCGCTAATTATCGGCTCCTCGCTAATCGTCCTCGCAGACATCCCCCCGAAATGGCACGATATTCCCGTGATAGGCATCATAGGCTACCTCGCCGCCGCCCTCATGGGTTTCCAGCTCCTCCTCTCCATAATCCGTCACGGCAAAATGTAACGCCCCACCATTCGTTGAGTAGAGCCGACGCTAAATCGTGGCTTCGATACGGCTTCGCCTACTCAGCCACCGGTGGTACCCGGTCGTTGAGTAGAGCTTCCGCATTAGCGGAAGGTCGTATCGAAACGACATTGCTCAGCGGAAAGACGGTTTGGATAGCCGCCTTTCGGTTTTACCTGCCGAAGCTGACTTCTAATACACTCGATTCATAACACTCGTGCGTAGTAACAACGAATTCCGAGCTGGGTTCGGAACTATTGTTATAGTCGTAGTCGAGGCTATTTACATGACTACAAGCCGCAGTTCCCGAATCCGAATAGACGATGCAATTGAAGTCCTGATATGTTCTATTGACATTCGATAGCGATATGGACTGAGTGTAATCGGAAATTGGGCCATTGAAAACAAGCTGAAACTCCAACTGGCTCAGTATTCCGGTGAGGGTGTCCATTGTAATTGTCAGCTCCTCAACCTGCTCGCCGTCGAACCAATAATAGACGGTGTCCCCCGAAAAAACACCGTTGCTGTAACTGACCGGCATATTGTATGTCGTGCCGAAAATCCACCATGTGTCCGAAGAATAGGCGGCGTATTGCCTGGTTATCATTACGTTCAATCGGAAAAAAGCTCGATTGAAAGATGAGTAATCGGGCGGGTCGGGATCGGTCTGGTGATTGTTGTTGTCTGGGCCTGTGGGGTCGTCGCTTTTGCACGCTGAGAAAACAAGGAGTGCGGTTGTCAGAATGAGAAAAAAAACTTTTGCATTAGTTTTCATAATTCTCTTCCTATTGCTTATGTTGACACAGAACACTATAGGGAAAAATAATATAAAAAAACCGAAAAGAAAGCTTTTTTTGCATTTTGTGAATTCCGCAAGTATCTTGAGATATCGATTGGCATATTGCATCAATAGTTTAACTTATTTTTAATCCTACCAGGCAAAAAACTCCCCTTGCTTTTCGGCGGGTCTTATCTATCTTTTTTGCAGAAAAAGGATGATGATTATGGACAACGAGAAGAAAATGATTTTGATTACGGACGTCGGAAGCACTACAACCAAGGGCCTTCTTATCGGCGAGAGGGACGGCGGTTACGTTTTCCTCGAGCAGTTCGACACGCCTACAACGGTAGAAAAGCCCTACGAAGACGTCTGCGTAGGCTTCCGCGCGATAATCGAGGAGCTGGAAAAGCGAACCGGCCAGGATTTCGGCTATGACGGTTCCAGCCTAAGAATCCCCTATCTCACGACCAGTTCCGCCGGCGGAGGCCTTCAGATACTGGTTTTCGGCCTGTCGTCGGTGGAGACGGGCACTATCGCCGAGATGACCGCTTACGGCGCGGGGGGCGTCGTCCTCAAAACCTTCACCGTGGACGACAAGATTAGCCCCGTCAAAAAGATGCGGCTGATGCAGGAGCTTCACCCGGATATGATCCTCATGGCCGGCGGCATCGACGGCGGAGCTATCGCGCCGATTGTCGAACTGGCGGAAATTCTCAGCCTCGCCAAACCGACCCCCAAATTCCGCGTCGGAGATAAAATCCCGCTGGTCTTCTGCGGCAACACAGATGCCCGCGAGTTCGTGTTCGATCTTCTCGAAGACAATTTCGAGGTGCGGTTCACAGACAATGTCCGCCCTGACATGGAACGCCTGAATACCGAACCGGCCAAGCGCGAGATCCATAATCTCTTCATGGACAATGTGATGGAACGAGCGCCGGGATATTCCGGCCTGAAAAAAATCGTTTCGTCGGATATTCTGCCAACGCCGGCGGGAGTGGAGGCTATTCTGCTAAAATATGCCGCCAAACGCGGAGGCAATATTGCGATGGTGGATATGGGCGGCGCGACAACGGACATTTTCACGGTGGTCAAAGGGAAACACAGTCGAACTGTGGCGGCCAATATCGGAATGAGCTACTCCCTGTCGAATATCCTCGCCGATGCCGGTATCGAATCCATCGCATCTCGAATCGAGAACCTCGGCAACGATGAGATTCGCAATTACATCGTCAACAAAACGCTTAATCCCACCTATATTCCGCGTTATAAAAATGAGATAAACATCGAACATTCCTGTGCTGTAGAAGGAATTCGAATCGCGTGGGAGATGCACAGGGATATGAATTTCAGATCGGCCCGCGTCGGTTTCCTCGACCGCAGAAAAAAATGGCTCAAAAATGCCAATAAATGGGAGCAGGTCTTATATCTGCACAGAAAAGAGGAATTTTTCCAGCTTTCGGATATCTCATTGATAATAGCCGCGGGCGGGGTGTTTTCCCACTCTTCGCCCGAGGAATCCCTACTCATCGCGGCGGATTCCTTCCTTCCCTCGGGAATCACTGAAATCGCCGTGGACGAGGATTTCAAATCCCCCCACATGGGGGTTTTATCGAAAACAGATTCGGAAAATGCCCTGAAACTTTTCGAAGAGGAATGCCTGCGTAGTATAGGCTGGGTTATAGCGCCTTTCGGAAGGATCAAGCCGGGCAAAGACGCCCTCGAAGTCTTCGATTATGCCACCGGCGAGACGTTTTCGATGAAATCCGGCGCGTCTAAAATTTTATGGAGCGGCGGAAAATTCCGATTCGACTGCAAGAGCAAACTCACTTTCGGAACCGATGGCGAATCTTTCGAGCTGGAAACTGAATTGCCCATAATAATCGACTGCAGGGGGCGCGGGGATTATTTTTCCGGCGATCATCTCGCCATCTTCCCTGCGGACGACGGCGGAATTCCAAGATTCCCCCTGCCTTCGCGAACTCCCGAGTTCGGCGAGCTGAAAGTTGTCCGCAAACTGCCATACAGCGGAGATATTCTCGTCTCCCCTGGCGATGAAGTCAACCCGAATGACATAGTGGCGGAAAACCGTTTCGGGCCGCCGAGGTTGTATATCATCGACCTTAACAAAATCACCGGTTATGAGAGCGTGCAGACCCCCGAAGAAATCGCCGAAGGACTGCTGTTCAAGGAAGGGGACACGGTCAAGGTCGGGCAGACTATTTTCGAGAGCCATAGCGGCATTCTCGGCTCCATGATTCGAATAAAATCCCCGGTGCGCGGCAGAATCACCAAAATAGAGGATTCCGGCCTGCTAATCCTCCGCGAGATTCAGGATTACGACGGCAGGCCGCGCAAGGTCAATATAGCAAAAAAACTTGACATTAAACCGGCGCATGTTCCCGGATATTTCAAATACAAGGTCGGCGATTTCGTCGAAAAAGACCAACTTCTGGTCTCCGATCCCAAGCGGATGATCCTCATCCAATCCCCAACTACAGGCACCATAAAGAAAATCGACAACACCACCGGCGAGGTTACTATCCAATACGATGTCGAGCCGACGCCCCTTTACGCCTTCGCCCGCGGAACCGTCTCCGAGGTCAAAGAAGAGTATTCGGTAACCATCGATACGAAAGCAGTCCGGCTCTACGGCAGTGTGGGTTTCGGCGGGGAGGCTTCCGGAAATCTCGCAATCGTCGAAAATCAGAGCGATTTTTCGGAGGATGTTCGCGGCAAAATCGTGGCATGCCTCTCCCCCGTGAATGGCGAATTTCTCCGCAAATGCGCGGACTATGGCGCGTCGGGAGCGGTCATTCCCTCGATTTCTAACGCGGACTGGGTGGAATTCCACGGCAAAGAGATGGGCGTGGCTGTAACCGGCGACGAGAAATTGCCCTTCCCGATAATCATAACAGAGGGATTTGGCGATTATTCGATGCCGGAATCTTACAGGAATATCCTCGCGGAATCGGAAAACAAAATCGCGGGCCTGACAGGCCGAACGCAGATTCGCGCCGGCGTCATCAGACCCGCATTGTTCATATATGATTGAGACGTAACGGCTTTTATATTATCGTCTTCCCCAGTTCTGCCCCGACCGATGTCTCGACCTATTTAGTATTGAAAAGGAATTTCAAAGTGGTCGCGAAACCCAAGTCGCGGGAGTTCGATAGACCCTTAGCAAGCTCGTTCTGAATATAGAAGTTTTTCCCGAGCATGGCTCCGAAGAAAAGACTCGTCGCGGCTTCGCCCTCGACCAGTCTATCCCCGAAAACCGGGCCGGACTGGCCGCTCATGTATTCCAAACCCACTCCGAAAACAGCGCCTCTGTCGAAACTTTTGAATATTCCGCCGTGAGCGCCGAAGCCGATTTCAAATTCGTCGCCGGAAACCATCTCCATTACAGGATGGGCGACCATCGTGAACCCGCCGACATGGAAAAGATTGGGAGCTGAGATTTCAAAAGCCAGCTCGTCCCCGCCGAAATCGTTGACACATGCCGCTATGGCGTCGAGGGTGTAAGCTCCATTATTCCGAGATAGGATGTTATAGCTTCCGCTGAAGGAAATCTCGTCGATGGCGAAATCGCCTCTGCCCTTCTCCGCGGAACCCCCGCCGACATGGACGGAAAACCGATCGCTGATGCCGTAATATACGTTGGCGTTCATCAATAGGGCGTCGTTTTCGGGCACGTCCATCTCGTTGAAGGAATACTCGCCAAAGCCCTCGACCGCGAGGGTATTCCGAGGATAAACCATAGGCCTCTCCGAAAGAAACAGATAGGTATCGAAACAGGCCGCAAGGGACCCGGCGAGCAATAGCGCAACAAGGACAAACAGACTCAATCTCATAATACACCTTTCTTCAGGGATGTCTTCCATTCATCTTCGGCGCCCATCCCTTTTCGCAAACCGAAGAAAGCCGAAGATAAACTTTGGTAATAGGGATGTCAAACAAAAAAAACGGCGCCGCCATGATAGCAAAAGCGCCGTTAATGCACGATATGAATTGCCGGCAAACGCCCTCTACCCCACCCGCGCGAGCTCCTTCCAGCTGGTGGTGTATGATGGGGATTTCATGTTGCGGCGCATTTCCCACGCCGGCACGATTCCCGTCGCCGCCGATTGAACCGTCCCGCGCCCCATCCGCGAATTGAGGCTGTCTATCGCCGACGACAGCTTTTCCCGGCGCGATCGATCGATGCCCTCATCGCCGCCGAAAAGGCTCAACTGCACCTGATTCGCCGGCACGATACCGGAGACGGTGATTCCCGCCTTCTTATATCGGTATCCCTCGCGGAAAATTTTTCCGAGGGCGACAACGGCGTATTCGACCAATTCGCGGGTGTCCGCGGTCGCCATGGGCAATTCGAACGCCAGATGGGCTGAATACTGCGGCTCGTCGTCGCGAAATCGATTGGTGGTGATGTAAACGTCCATGGCACTGGCGGCGGATTCCTGCGCCCGAAGCTTCTCCGCGACCCGCGACGCGTAAACCGCCACCGCCTCACGCATTTCGTCGAGGGTCTCCACCGGCCTGCCGAAAGAGCGCGAGGAGCATATCCCCTGTTTCGCCGAGGGCGCGTCGCCGATGGGAATGCAGGACTGGCCGCGAAGTTCGAGCACCGTCCTGAGCAAAGTCACGCCGAATTCCTGGCGAATGAGCCGCGTGTCAGCTTTCGAGAGGTCGAGGGCGTTGGTCATTCCCATCGCGGCGAGACGTTTGGTCAACTGCCTGCCCACTCCCCAGATGTCCTTGAGAGATGTTCTGCGAAGGGCTTCCTCGCGATATGGCGAGCCGGTCAAATCCAGGACGCCGCCGGTTTTGGGCGATTTCTTCGCGATGCGGTTGGCCACCTTCGCCAGCGTCTTCGTCTCCGCGATGCCCACGGACACAGGCACTCCCGTCCATCGGAAGACGCGCTCCTTGATTTCGCGGGCGCGGCGGGCCAAATCGCCATCCGTGACTGCCCAATCGCGGCCAAAATCGATAAAAGCCTCGTCGATGGAATAGATTTCGACATCGGGAGAAAACTGCTCGAGGACGGACATCACGCGCATGGAGAGGTCGCCGTAAAGCTCGTAGTTCGACGAGAAAACCGCGACGCCGTGCTTTTCCAGCTCCTCTTTGATTTTGAAATACGGCTCGGCCATCTCGATACCAAGCGTTTTCGCCTCCGCCGACCGGGCGATAATCATGCCGTCGTTGTTGGAGAGGACGACCACGGGTTTTCCCGCGAGGTCCGGCCGGAAAACCTTCTCGCACGAGGCGTAGAAGCTGTTGCAGTCTATGAGAGCGTATGGGGACATATCGTAGTTGCTTTCGCTTGATTTTGGTCTATATTGTTTCTCGATGACCGACTCGAACGACATACCAATCGCTCTGGACGCCTACCGAAAGCTGGCCGAGGCGTATTCGCGGATAGTCGAGACCAAGCCGCACAACGCCTACCTTGAACGTCCCGCCACGATGTCGCTTTTGCCGGACGTGCGCGGTAAGCGTGTCCTGGACGCCGGTTGCGGACCGGGGGTTTACGCCGAAGAACTTCTCGCACACGGCGCCGAGGTAGTGGCGATAGACTGCGTCCCGGAGATGCTGGAATTCGCCAGAAAGCGAATCGGCAACCGCGCGACTATCCGCCTGCACAACCTGGAACGCCCGCTGGATTTCGCCCGCGACGGCGAATTCGACGTCGTGCTGTCCGCGCTGGTGATGGACTACATCCGCGACTGGCGACCACTGCTGGCGGAATTCCGCCGGGTGCTGGTGCCGGGCGGTGCGCTGGTGTTCTCCTGCGAGCACCCATGTCTGAAGGTGCGCTATTCGGAGTCGGGCAATTACTTTGACAAAGAGCTTTTAACTATCGTCTGGCAAGGCTTTGGCGAGGACATTCCCATGCCGACCATCCGCAGGCCGCTTTCGGCGATGACCGGCGCGTTGAGCGATTCGGGTTTCGTCATAGAGCGCATAATCGAGCCGATCCCAACGGAGGACTACCGCCGTGTCGATCCTGACGAGTTCGCAAAATTTTCAAAAAAGCCTACCTTTATCTGCTTTCGGGCAAAGAAGGCTTCCGTTTAAAAGTTTTCACCCCACCTCATGAATAACCTCGGTAACCACGCCCCAGAGGGCGAAATCTTCATCGTCGCAGGGGATTGGTTCGTAGTCCGTATTCTCCGGCATTAGGGATGTTGCGCCGTCCGCGATGTGAAGGCGGCGGACGACAAGCTCCCCGCCGGCGACCGCCACTACTATCTTGCCGCTTTTGGCGTCTAACGCCCTGTCCACGATGATTACATCCCCGCGGTATATTCCCGCGCCGGTCATGGCGTCGCTATCGACCCGCATGAAAAAAGTCGCGGCGGGATGGCGGATGTATCGCGCATTCAAATCGAGTTTGCGCTCGATATAGTCCTGCGCCGGAGATTCGAACCCGGTCGTCCCCTCGAACTCGCGTATTTCTGTGCGTGGGATGTTAGGCATCATTCATTCGCGATCTTAATTAGCAATTCTTTCATTTCTGAATGCTTAGTTGAAAATTCACTGGGTTCAATTTTCATTTCCAAGGTCACAATGTTCCTTTCTAAAGAATGAACCCACATACCTTCTGGAGAAGCAACCACGAATGAAGGTAAGCCAAGAAAAAGCGCGTAAGACCGCGCTTGTTCTATTGCCGCGTTCAGATCATCGTTATTCGTAATCTTAAACTTATCTTCGAAAAGCGTTAAAGGCCCTTTGTCATCTTCGACGAAGAAATCAACTCGTCCCGGATGACACTGTGTCCCTACTTGTATCTTCACTGGATACTGACGTTTAAATCGCAGATTAAGACGTTTTAACATAGGCGTTACTACATTGTCTTCGAAGTCAAACTCGGAGACATATTCCCCCCTTCCCCCAAAGAGAGGCAAACGTTCTTTTTCGATACCGTGTTTTTCGCGAGCATTTTTGGGAATCTTATCAATAAGCTCATTATAGAACCTATAAGGCACTGGAGATGATACAACCCCTAAAAAATTCTTTCGAACTAATCCCCATTCGCCTAAAACTGAGTGTTTCTTCATTTCATTCAACCTAATGTTAGGGAAATCACAAAGTTTCTTTATCTTCACCCAAAATCCATTCCAGGCGCCATAAGGATCGAAATATGGCTCGTTCTTTATCTCAAAAACATCTGTAATACTTGAGACCGGAGATGTTCGATATATAAAAACTAAGTCGCCTGCTTGCATATCTTTTCTGGCAGACCAAGTAGTTTCGGTTTGATTATCAAGATCATCAAAGTATTCGGGATAAGACATGCCTAACCAATATCGCCTGTAATTTCTGTCGCTTCGAAAGAGCAACCCCAAGCCTTCATAAAGGAATCCCTCTATTAAGATTTGATGATCTCTCTCATTTGGCCAAAGGCCATGAGCCAGTTCCACTAAGGCTTTGTTAAATTGAAGGTATTTGTCTACGCCTTTCTCGCCAACCTTATCGAAGTCGAACTCAAATCCTCTCAACATTAAAAAGGTAAGGCCGTTAAATATCTCTTCTTCCAAACCCGATGTTCTATAGAAAAAGAATTTGTCGGGGAAATAGCGATGCAATACCAGAGATATCTTTGTAACATCATCCTTTAAAAACTCCCTTAGCACTTTAACTGCTTTTTCAAGATCATTTGGGATATGCGGCAACCGATATTTTTTCTTGCGATTCCCAAGTTCAAAAAGTAACTCGCCCAAATCTCCTTCATTAACATACTGCATGTATCCTGGCGACTCTTTTGCTCTGCGAGCATAGTCCTCTGCAGATCTGATAACAAGGCCAAAGATTATTGAACGATTCATTTTAAAACCTCCATAAAAGTGTTGACTATTATCAACATTAATCTACTTGAACCTATTGCGCAACTCATATTCTTCCTTTTCTTAATTATCTTTGTATCCATTTACCGATCGAGTTGATATCCCTGAATCTATTGAATGTCGCCGGAGACCAACATTACAGAAGAATTGTATATCCAAGTTTAACATAAATAGTTCCATCATATCTCCCTTTTGTCAATCCCTGTCATAGCAGGCCTATCTGGCCGCCGCGGGGTTCGATACTCTGGCCGAGACGGCCTTTCATCATCAAAGCGTTGCGGACGGCGTTACTGCCATGGCAGTTATTGAAAAAGACGAAAACCTTGGTCGCCGACGACGGCAAAGCGTCGATTCTGCTGATAACCTCCCCGATTTCGGTGTCATTATAATAGTAATTGTATCGAAGCTGACCCCCCTCCGACCACCATTTGTCGGCGTCCCGGCTGTGAAGGCGGACATAGGCGGTATCTCCGGTGGCGAGAACCCTTCGCGACATGAGCTGGGGAATATCCGGCTCGTCCGGGGATACCCACAGCAGGCGTTCCCGCTCGACAAGGTCTATCGCCGAGCCGTCGTCCCAGCCCTTGTGGCGGAATTCCACGAAGAGGGGCACGTCGGGCAAAAGATTCTCGCGCATGAAGGGCAGATACGCCTCGTTGCGGTCGTTGCGCTTGAAACTGAAGGGAAACTGCGCGAGAAGCCCGGACAATTTGCCGGCGTCGGCCAGTTCCTCGATTCGCGAATTGAAGGCGTCGAAAACACCGAGGTCGCCGTCGCGCTTGTGGGTTATCTCCCCCGGCAGTTTGACTATGAACTGGAAGCCCTCCGGCGTGATTTCCGCCATTCGCCCGAGGGTTCCGGGGCGCGGGATGGCGTAGTATGTCGAGTTGATTTCGGCCACGTCGAAAAACTGGGCGTAATAGGGCAACCAGTGTTTCCGCGCGATGTTTTCCGGGTAAAAAGCCCCCTTCCAGTCGTCGAAGGTGTATCCGCTGGTGCCTATTAGAATCTCTTTATCTTTCATCGCAGTCTCCATTTCGTTTCGTTCGCGGAACGAACATATGTTCGCCCATATCATAAATGAGGAACTTCAAAAAGTCAAGCCCTTTTTTTGTTTTTCTCGAACACCCCTCCAGAGGGCTTTACATGACCTCCCCCGCTCCACCCCGGTCGTTGAGTAGCCGAAGGCGTATCGAAACGCCCCCCGCGCCGAAACAACGGTCCCTGAGCTTGTCGAAGGGACAGCCCCACGCGGCCGAAGGGTCGAAGGCCGGTCCCTGAGCCTGCGGTCCCTGAGCCTGTCGAAGGGTTTTTTCATATTTCACAAGAAAAGTCTTGCGCTCCTGCAGAATGCGATGTAGATTACATTCAGCTATGGTTAAGCTAAAGCGACATATCACCCCTTCAAGAACCGTTTCTAACGGCGTTTCCGACGTTCGCCACACCCTGTTCGCAGTGAATTGCGACGATGCCCTCGACCCGCCGACAAAAGGGATGCTCTCCGAGGCCGCGTCCGCCGGGCGGTTCCAGCTACCCGGCCTGACCAAAACGAATCCAATCGTAGGGGAGGCTCTTGTGGCCTCCCGCTATGTTGGTTCCGTTGTCACCGAACGGGAGGGGACAAGCCCCTCCCCTACCGGCAAACGCCCCGACC
>NPID01000025.1_pt2 | contig 24622 bp, 19 predicted proteins | sample 8637491 | NCBI WGS metagenome assembly NPID01 (sample SAMN07420843, study PRJNA396082) | bioreactor metagenome | isolation source: sample BA6 brine-fed electro-methanogenic bioreactor BA | place: Japan: Kochi | collected 2016-06-14 | reverse complement strand
AAAAAAAAAGAGAAAAAAAAAACTATTCTTGTTTAATTTCAGTTTTCTTCATTCTTTTTGGTATTACAAAATAACTTTTAGCTTTACAAACTGAACATTCAGCTGTATAAACAGGTTTTTTATTTTGTTTTTTAACAGGTTTGATTAATTTTGCTTTTCCACCATAACCTGATTTATGTTTAGCTTCATTTTTTCTTGTACCAATAGACATAGCTCTTGCTTTTCTAGGTTTGAATGCTTTTAATTTTTGTTCTGTATGTTTTTTACATTTTTTACAATATCCTTTTACTGTTTTTGGAAGGTTCATAATTATTCACTCTTTTTTTTATAAATTTTAATTTTTAAATAAGTTGTTCACTCTTACTCTTATATAATATATATAAGCAAGCTTTAAAAACAAATTGTTTTTTCAAAAAAAACAACTGTTTACTTGTTGTTTTAAATAATAGGGCAATACTCTTTAATATTCTTAAATTATAACTAAAAATTGATTGCCTAAAATAAAATTATTTTGTAATTTATAAACTTATTTTTTTAAACATAAAAAGAAAATTCTATAAATAATAAAGTTAAACCCTAAAAATACTTCTGATCTTATAAACAGATAATATAATTATTATTTATTTTTAATGCTATATAGTATTAAAAGTATATTAAAAGTATAGTTTTACTACTAAATAATACTATTTTTAAACTTATCTATACTTAAATATCATATGCCTTCTAAGTTAGATGTATTTTTAATTATTGGTATAAATCAAAAATTAACAATTAAAGAAATAATCAAAAAAATATCTTCATCTAGCTATTTATCAATATACAATTATATAAATCAATTAAAAGATGAAAAATTAATAAAGAAAGATAAAAATTATTTTTATATATCAAAAAACACTAAATCTGATGAATTATTCTCATTAGTTTATTTTTGTTTTAAGAATAATATAGATTACAATAAAGTAATTTTAGAAAAAGTATCAAAATATATTTTAACAGGATATGAAAATGATTATTTAGACACTTCTATTTATAATTGTAAGACTATAAAAAAATATAATAAATATTTATCAAATGCAGGGATTATATATATTGAATCCAAAAAACCTTTAAAAGTTATATTAATACCTTCAAATTTTACAAACCTACTTATTAAATACTTCTTAAATATTGTTAAAAATAAAAAATTTAATTATAATATTAAAAATTTAGATTCAAAATTAGAAAAAGAATATTCTATATTTAAAAAAAAACAAAAAAATATAATCTCAGATCAGATTAAATTTGTATATACTAGTTTATCTCTTGAAGGAATAACCTTAACTTTACCTCAAACTGAAAAGTTGTTAAAAGAAGATGTTTCTCCAAATGTTCCTTTATATAAAGACATACAACAAACAACTGATTATAAAAAAGCAATTGATTATTTATTAAAAAATAAACTAAATTTAGAAAATATTCTAATCTTTCATAGTATAGCTATGAACTCATTAAATTTTGGTTCTGGAGAATTTAGATCTCAAAATGTAAAAATAAAAGGAAATCCTAATTTTAATATTCCAGATTATAAAGAATTACCTACACTATTAAATAATTTTGAAGATAAATTAATTTCTTTTTTTTCAAAAAAACAAAAAATCCCAGAAATTATTGAAAATGCATCCTACCTTCATAATGAATTTCAAAGGATACATCCTTTTATTGATGGAAATAGTAGGACTTCAAGAGCTATATTTTCAATATATCTTGTGAAAAAAAATCTTCCTTTAATTAATGTTCCTGTAGGATATTTTGATATATATATGAAACAAACAAAAATGTCTAAGGTTAGAAATGATTTGGAATTTTCTAATTTGATGAAATTGATTGTTTTAAAGAATCTTTCTGATAGATAAGTCTAAAATTATATAAATATTTTCTTTTTAAGAAAAGAACTTTAAAATCTCTTCTTTGTATTCTTTTGTTTTTATAAATTTAATATTTTTAGGAATATGTCTCTTATAATTATCCCATTCATACCTAGAATCTAGATAAAAAACAACTCCTCTATCTTTTTCACTTCTAATTACTCTACCTGCACTTTGTATAACTTTTTGAATTGCTGGTTGAATATATGCATATTGCCATCCTTTTTTATAAAGTTTATCATAATATTCAATTCTTGCTTTAGTATATATTTCTAATTTTGAAAGAGGTATTCCAATTATTACAGCTCCTAAAAGTAAATTTCCAGGCAGATCAATTCCTTCTGAGGCTTTTCCACCCATTACTGCAAATAAACAAGATCCTAAAAGTCTAGATCCATCTTTAAAATCATTAATCATTTTTTCAAAATCATCTGTTGTACTTTCTTCTAACTGATATATTTTAGGTTTATTTATTTTAATATATTTCTCAATATCTCTCATCATTTCAAAACTTGGAAAGAAAACAACTGTATTTCCTGGGATGGAGTTAACTATTTGTGAAGTAATATCTCCTATTTTTTTATATTCATCAATATTTCTATTTGTAAATTTTGTTGTAACATTATTAATTAGAATATCTAGTCTATTTTCTTTTAAAAAAGGGGAATCATATTCTTTTAAAACAGAATTATCTTTAATTCCATATATTTCTTCATACATAGAAAGAGGAGTTAATGTTCCTGACATTATAACAGATGAAAAGCAATTTTTAAAAACTTCTTTTGTAATTGTTGAAACATCTAAAGCATTATTTTTAAGAGTTATTATATTTTTTTCAATTTTTATATATTTTACAAAATCTTTTTCTTTTATTAAAAACCAACTTTCAAGAAAAAGAGCAACTGTTACAAGAGAAGATCTAGTTTCATTTTTCTTTTCAATATAGCTAATTCCAGCTTCTTCAATTTCTATTATTTTCTCTTCAATATCTTTTATATATTTTTCAGAAATTATTTCATTTTCTTTTACAAATTCTTCTTTTTCATATAGACTTTTTTTATCTTTAAATTTAGTGTGTGCTATTTCTTCAAGTTTTAAAACAAAATCTTTTAAGAAACTTTCAACATTTTTTTCATCAATTTCTTCTGCTTCTTTAATAGCTCTATTAATTATATTAAGATTAATTGTTTTTGAAAGAAGTTTAATTATTCTTTCTTCTAAGTTATGTGCTTCATCAACAATAACTATACAATCTTTAATATCCACATTTATTTCTGCAAGGAAAGTTGAAGATATTTTCTTTGAAAATAAATGATTATAATCTGCAATTATTATTTGACAAGTTCTTGCAAATATTTTTGAAAACTCATAAGGACAAAGAGGTGCTGGTTTTCCATGTAAATTTTTAAAATCATAAGAAATGTTTCTTGAGTTTTCTGCAGAAAGAATTGTAAGACTTCTATTTTCTCTTTCAATTAATTGTTCTGTAATTTCTCTTTCTGTTTTATTTGCAGGTCTTACATTATTATAAAAAGGACATTGTTTATTCATACATGCATTTTTACAAACTTCATAAAATCCTGCCTTTACTTGTGAAATTCCAGGTTCAATACAAAGGTTTCTTTTTCCTACAAAATCAATTGCTTTAACTCCTAAGTTATACTTAAAATTTATTTCTCTAATAACTTCTAAAGCAATTTTATGTTGAGAGGTTTTTGGTGTTAAAAAAAGTATTTTTTTATCATGTTCAATTGCATAACTAATGGCTGCTGAAAGAGAGGCATCTGTTTTCCCAGTTCCTGTTGGTGCATGTAGAATAATGTTTTTTCTATTTTCAAAAGCTTCAAGTATGTCTATAATGATTTGTTTCTGTCCTTCTCTAAAGGATGAATGTCTAAAGTATATTTTTTTAAGTGGCATGTTTTTTCTTTGTTTTTAATTTTTCCTTTATTAATTAAAAGAAGATATAATATATTGTTTCTAAAGTAATATATATGTTTTGTAGGTTCTTGGCTTTTATAAAATAATTTATAAAGCTTTCTTACTGTATTATATTTAAATAATTTTATTTTAAGTTAGGTTTGTATATACTATGAATAAGATAAGAAAAATAATTAATTTTTATACAGAAGGACTTTCTTTAAAAGATAAATCTATATTTATTACTAGACTTAAAAGATTTAAATCTGAAGTTCCTGGATTTTATAAAGATTTTATAAATTTAGATCATTCTCGTGTTTTATCTGATATCCAAAGAATTTATGGTGTTGATGCTTTTTCTGCTAAGAAAGCTATTTTTTCACATCCCCAATTTGCTGGTAAAGATCATTCTCGTGTTTTATCTGATATCCAAAGAATTTATGGTGTTGATGCTTCTTCTGCCAAGAAAGCTATTTTTTCATATCCCCAATTTGCTGGTAAAGATCATTCTCGTGTTTTATCTGATATTCAAAGAATTTATGGTGTTGATGCTTCTTCTGCCAAGAAAGCTATTTTTTCATCTTCTTCATTTTCTGGTTTAGATCATTCTCGTGTTTTATCTGATATTCAAAGAATTTATGGTGTTGATGCTTCTTCTGTCAAGAAAGCTATTTTTTCATATCCTTCATTTGCTGGTTTTGATCATTCTCGTGTTTTATCTGATATCCAAAGAATTTATGGTGTTGATGCTTCTTCTGCCAAGAAAGCTATTTTATCATATCCTTCATTTGCTGGTTTAGATCATTCAAATATAATGAAGACAAATTTGAGATTAGGAAAATTATTTGGTCTTACTGAAGAATTTATTAAACAAAAATCTTTTGAAAATCGATCTTTAAATATTCAAAATCCTTATAAAAAAACAGCTTTTATTGATGTTTTAAAAAAAGTTGGTTTTGATAGTAAAATTTTTACAAATCTTGAAAATAAAATAAATGAACGTTATTTTAAACAAAATAAAAGATATCCTACAGCTAAAGAAATGCTTGAACTTAAATCTGAAAGTATATTTTCTTGGTTGAATAGTAAATCTACAGAAAAAAAGTATTCTCCTTTTATTGAATTTAATGAAATGCCAAAAGATATGCAGAAAAAAATACAAAAAGTAAAAGAAAGAGTTAATGAAATATCTAAACAAACAAGATATACACTTCCAGGAATAAGAGAAGGCACTGTTAAAAAATATTATAAAGGACCTACAAGTACAAAACTTGAAGAGTATTTAAAAAAAGGAAAGTTTTTTGCTCCTAAACATTTGTCTGGTAAAAAGAAATAAAAAAGAAATTTTATGCCAATTTTAAAAAATAAAAATAAACCTTTAAAAGGAACTTTAACACAAGGAAGATATAGAGAAAAGCTACCTTTAAAAAAACCAGTTAATTTTAAAAAAATGAAATCTCCTGGTGAGTTGTTTAAAGGTAAATTTTCCAAATCTGTTGTAAAGTATATTTATCAACTTTATCTTGGAAAATTAAATTTAACTTCAAGATCAGGTATAAAAAAATATCCTTTTGCAACTAAACAAGAATTAACTAAATCTTTTGTTTCTCTTAAAAATAAACTTAAAGAAAAAAATATAGATATTTTTAATAATTCTGGTCAAAAACTACATTTTATTCTTCCTCTTTCAGGGATGAGTCCTGTTGGTTATTTTTATAAAGGAATTATTGAACAATTAATGCCTAAGGCAAGAATTACTTTTTTAAAAACTATTGAAAATCGAAGAAATGTTCCTGGCTATGATTTAGTAAATCTTAAAAGGTCAATTAATAAATATGATGAATTATTTTGTGTGATTGATTATTTTGAAAAAGGTAGTACCTTAAGATTAATTGAAAATAATTTAAAAGAAATTAACCCTAAGTTTGATTTAATTGGAGTTAATTCTCCAGAATCAAGGATAGATCTTGAATCTTATAATATTATAAATAATAATAAAAATTTATTAAATATAATAGATTCTGAATACAATAAAAGTAATAAATTTATAAGTAAAAGTGCTTTTAGAGAGAAGATGTCACCTCAAAAACCTTTAACAAGATCTTTTTATAAAGATATTGCTCAAATAAATACAAATAGATTAATAATTCCAAACTATCAAGCTTATAAAATAGAAGCTTTAGAAAAAGGATTTTTTAATGAAAAAGTTTTTAATGCTTTAAAAGAAATGGATAAAGCTCAAAAATACACCTATTATTATCTAGGACAAAAATTTATTAGTAATGTTTTTAAAAAATAAAAAAATATTTTTATTATGGACTTTAAAAAAATAAAAAACATAGCAATTTATTATTTCTCAGGAACTGGAAACACTTTATTTATTTCTGATACTTATAATAAATATTTTTTACTTAAAAGTAAATCAGTAGATTTAAGACCTATTGAAAAGATAGAAATTGTTTCAAGTCAAGGTAAATATGATATGCTTGTGATTGCTTTTCCTGTTCATGCTTTTAAGGCCCCTAAGTTAGTTGAAAAGTTTGTAAATAATCTTCCATCTTCAACAACTAAAAAACCAGTATTATTACTTGCAAGTTGTGGTGGTATGCTAGGAGCATCTTTTAGTGTTTTAAATAAAATTCTTTTAAAGAAAGGCTATCATGTTGCATCTAATTTTTATTATTCAATGCCTGATAATGTTTCTTTCATGTTTTCAAAAGATTTAGTTTCTGAAAAAGAAATTATGAATAAAATTGCTTTTGCAAAAGATAAAGCTTTCAAAGATTTTACAAATCTTTATTCAGGTAAAGAAGAGATTATTAAGTCTAATATTTTTAAAAGATTATTTTCAAATATTCTTTTTTATTTTTTAAAAAATTCTTTAAAAAAAAATAAATGGGTGGTTGATTATGATAAATGTATTTTTTGTGAGATTTGTTCTAAAAATTGCCCTACTCAAAACATAACAGTTAAAAAACAAAAAAGAGAAGTTAAGTTTTCGGACAAATGTATAATGTGTACTAGATGTTATAATCTTTGTCCTGTAAATGCTATTAACTATAAGTCAAATAAAACAAAAGATTATAGAAGATATAATCTTTTTAAAAAAGAAATTATATCCAAATAAATTTTAATAAAAATAATTAAGTGATTATATTATGAGGAAAATATTTTTAATAATTTTATTAGTAGTTTTATTACTACCTTCTTTTACATTTGCAAGGTCTTTATCAATAGATAATTATTCTATAGATTATGTGATTAATACAGATGGACAAGTAAATGTTTCAGAAAAATTAACTTATACTTTAGAAGGTTGTTATACAGAACTTTATCTTCAAAGACCAACCTCTCTACAAATACTAAATGCAAGTGGTTCTTGTGATGGAAAAGAATGTTTTTTTAGACATGATCAAAAAGATACTCCTTCAGGAGATCAAGAACTTGTTTTAAAAAGTAATTATTGTGATGAAACTATTAATGTAAGTTTTTCTTATGATATTGTAAATGTTATAAATCAATTACAAGACGGCATATTTCAATTTTATTATCAACTTTATGGAAAAGAAACTGATTATTCTACAAATTTAAATATTTCTTTAACAATTCCTAATAGTTTTGATAATACAGAATATTTTCTTCATTCAAAAGATTATAACTTAAATGTAGTTAATAATCAATTGTTATTTTCAAAGAAAGTTTTGCCAAAAGAACCAGTTGAGATTAATCTTTTAATGCCTAGTAATTATCTTGTAAAATCTGATAAAATAAAACTAGATTCAACAACCTCTAATAATGTTAAAAATTTAGAAAAAGATTGGGAAAATGAGTATGATAAATATATAAAATCAATAACTCCTTTATCTACATTTAATCAAATAATTATAATTTTCTTATATTTATTAATACCTTTCATTGTATTTTTATTAATTTGGAAAAAACATTCAAAAGAATTTTCCAGAGAAGAGGTTAGTTTCTTTGAAGAATATTATAGAGAACTTCCTGATAATAAAGATCCTTTATTTGCAAATTATTTTGTAAATGAAAAATTCTCTCAAAATTGGTTTTCATCAGGAATAATGTATCTTGTTTGGAAAGAAAAATATTTACTTGATAAGGAAGATGAAAGTTATTTTTTAACAAGAACAGAAAAAGAAATTGTTCTTCCAGAATATGTTTCAAAGATTGATCAATTTATTTTAAAATATTTTAAAAATAATAAATTTAATGTTTTAGATATTTCTAAGAGTTTGAAAGGTCATAATGTTTTAAATGGAAATATTATAGATAATTATAAAAGATCTACTCAAATGTTAAATGATTTTAGAAAAATGGCAACAGAAATTGAAAAGGATTATGATACTAAATTCTATAAGAATAAAGAAATTTATAATAGGAAAGGAAAAAAGTTTGCAAGTATTTTTTCAGGATTTTATTTAATTGGTATTTTTATATATACTATGATAATTATAAATAGAATGCCACTTTTATTTATTTTTCTTATGTTAGTATTTGTTGCTACTTTATTTTTAATTAATTCAAGAATATTTGGTAGATTTACAAAAGAAGGAAGAATAATTAATCTTAAATGGAATGGTTTTAAAAAATATATTACTGATTTTTCAGATATTAAAAACCATCCTCCAAAGCATGTTATTCTTTGGGAAGAATATTTAGTTTATGCAACTTCTTTTGGTATTGCAAGAACAGTTTTAAAAAACATTAAATCTTTAAATTTAGAAAGTTTTAATAATAATTCAAGACTTGGTGTCTATTCTTCATTTATTGTTTCAAATAGTTTTTCAAATTTAAATACTCTTTCATCAACTTCTTCTTCAGGTTCAGGAGGAGGTTTTGGTGGAGGTGGTGGTGGCGGCGGTGCCGGTGGAAGATAAACCTTTTAAAATAGAAGGTATATATTATTATTAAAAATAAATGTAGGTGTGAAAAAATATGAATAAAGATAAATATATTTTGTGGTTTAAAGAAATCTCAATTGAAGATGTTCCTATTGTTGGTGGAAAAAATGCATCTTTAGGTGAAATGTATAGAAATTTAACTAAAAAAGGAGTCTCAATTCCTAATGGTTTTGCAATAACTGCTGATGCTTATAGATATTTACTTGAAAAAGATAAAATTTCACAAGAGATAAAATCTACTTTAAAAGATTTAGATGTAAATAATTTACAACAACTTTCAGAAAAAGGTTCTAAAATAAGAAAAATGATTAGAACTGCAGAAATCCCTCAAGATCTTGAAAAACAAATTATTGATGCTTATTATTCTTTATCAAAGCAAGAAAAAACAAAAGAACTTGATGTTGCTGTAAGATCTTCTGCAACTGCAGAAGATTTGCCCGATGCTTCATTTGCTGGACAACAAGAAACCTATTTAAACATTAGAGGCCCTGAAGAGCTTTTAGATGCCTGCAGAAAATGTTTTGCTTCACTTTTCACAAATAGAGCAATAGCTTACAGAGTAGAAAAGAAGTTTGATCACACAAAAGTTGCTCTTTCAATAACTGTTCAAAAAATGGTAAGAAGTGATTTAGCATCTTCAGGTGTTATGTTTTCAATAGATACAGAAACTGGTTTTAGAGATGCTGTTGTTATTAATGGTGCTTATGGTCTTGGAGAAAATGTTGTTCAAGGTGCTGTTAATCCTGATGAATTTATGGTTTTTAAACCTACATTAAAACAAGGAAAGAATGCTATAATTTCAAAAAGACTTGGTGAAAAAGCAATAAAAATGGTTTATGATACTCAAGGTAATAAACCTGTTAAAAACATAAATGTTGATATTAATCATAGAAATCAATTTTGTATAACTGATAAAGATGTTATTACTTTAGCAAAATGGGCTTGTATTATTGAAGATTATTATTCTCAAAAAGCAGGACACTATAAACCAATGGATATGGAATGGGCAATTGATGGTGTTACAAAAAAAGTATATATTGTTCAAGCAAGACCTGAAACAGTTCAATCAAATAAAAATTTAAGTCAAATTGAAACCTATTCTATTTTAGAAGAGAAAGAAGCAATAGTTACAGGTATTTCAATTGGTCAAAAAATAGCAACAGGAAATGCTTCAATTATTAAAGATGTAAAAGATATTAATAAATTTAAAAAAGGAGATATCTTAATTACAGAAATGACAGATCCTGATTGGGTACCTATTATGAAAATTGCTTCAGGTATTGTTACAAACAAAGGAGGAAAAACTTGTCATGCTGCAATTATTGCAAGAGAACTTGGAATTCCTTGTATTGTAGGAACAATTGATGCTACTTTAAAAATAAAAGATAAGTCTCCAATAACAATTGATTGTTCATCAGGAGATTATGGTTTTGTGTATGAAGGAACTTTAAAGTTTAAAAAAGAAATTCAAGATATTAAAAAAATACCTTCAACAAAAACAAAAATAATGTTAAATGTTGGAAATCCAGAACAAGCTTTAGAGCAATCTTTCTTACCTTCAGATGGTGTAGGTCTTGCAAGAGAAGAGTTTATTATTAATTCTTGGATAAAAATACATCCTTTAGCTTTAATTAACTATAATAAAATAAAAGATAAAAAAGTAAAAGAAGAAATAGATAAGTTAACAATAGGGTATAGTAATAAAGTAGATTATTTTGTAGATAAATTATCTCAAGGTATTGCAAGAATAGCTGCTGCTTTTTATCCTAAAAAAGTTATCTTAAGAACTTCTGATTTTAAGACAGATGAGTATGCAAATTTAATTGGTGGAAAAGAATATGAACCAATTGAATCTAATCCAATGCTTGGATGGAGAGGTGCTTCAAGATACTATCAAGGAAACTACAGAGAGGGTTTTGCTTTAGAGTGTAAGGCAATTAAAAAAGTTAGAGAAGATATGGGTCTTACAAATTTAGAAGTCATGATACCTTTTTGTAGAACACTTGATGAAGCTAAAAAAGTAATTGCTGAACTTAAGAAAAATGGTTTAGAACAAGGTAAAAATGGTCTTAAAGTTATTGGTATGTGTGAGATTCCTTCAAATGTTATTTTAGCTGAAGAATTTTTAAATATCTTTGATGGTTTTTCAATAGGTTCAAATGATTTAACACAATTAACTTTAGGTCTTGATAGAAATTCAGAGATTGTTGCAAGTATTTATGATGAAAGAAATCCTGCTGTTAAGGAACTTATTACAAATGTTGTAAAGATTGCAAAAAAGAAAAAGAAGTATATAGGTATCTGTGGACAAGCTCCATCTGATTACCCTGACTTTGCTGAGTTTTTAGTCTCAATTGGTATTGATTCTATGAGTTTAAATCCAGACACTATAATTAAGACAAAAATATTAGTTTCAAATAAAGAAAAAAGGAAGTGATTGTTATTAACTTTAAAGATAAGGTTTCTTTTATAAAATCTTTTTTAAAAGATCCAAAAAAAGTAACAGCAACAGCTGTCGCTTTAGGTTCTATTTCTGTAGGTTCAAGTAAATTGTCTGCTCAAGAACTTTCTGGAATTAGAGATAAATCAATAACTCCAATTATTGAAGCAGCAGGACATTCTGTTCATTCAAATACTTTTATAATACAAAACATGGATAAGAATTCTTTAGATTTTTTAATGTCAAATTTTGAATATAGATATGGTAAGGATGTTTCAAATAAACTTTTTCAAGGAACTTATAATGTTGGTGTTGAACTAGGTAGTAATAATTTTATAATAGATAATAAGCCTATCAGTAAAAAAGCATATGAACAGATATATTTAGCTATGAATCTTTCAAAGGTTTTAAATATTCCTATTGACTTAAGACTTGGTTATAATCAAAAACTAAATTCTTTTGTGCTTTCAGATATAGTTTTACAAGCAACTGCTTCAACTAAAAAAACTTCTACAGGAGTTTCTTTAACTTTCCCTGATGGTAAAAAATTATCTCAGTATGATATTATTCAAGAGTTTAAGTTGTCTAAAAAATTAACTGGCTCTTTAAGAGTTATTAATCAAACTAATAGTAAACTTAAGAATGCATATTTTGGTTTACAAGGGTATATGGATTTAAGTAAAAAAGATAAAATTTTTGTTCCTTATATAGGTGTTTTTGGTCAGAAAGGTAAAAAAGTTCCTGATGTTAATGTTGGTTTTTTCTTAAAACCAAATGCTAATGGTAAGTTTTCTATGTATGCTGAACTTGGGGTTACAAAAGGAAAATCAAGTGGTTTTGTAAGGCTTAGTAGAGCTATAGGTAATAAACCAAGAGATGCTTTAAAAGAAAAATCAAAGAACAAATCTAGCAGGGATAAATTAAAAGTTAGAAGAAGAAAGTAGGTGATTTTTTAAAAAATAACCTTTATTTTTTTTTAATTTTTTAAAAAAATATTTAACTATGAATAAAAAATCTTTATCACCATTAATAACAATTATTTTATTAGTTATTGTTTCATTCATATTAGTAGCTATTATTGTTTCTTGGAGTAAAGTTATTAATTTTATTTTTAAATTTAGATCCTTTTTCTATTTAATAGATAATTTTTGAAATAATTATTTTTTTAAATTCCTTTTTAAATGTTTTGTTTGTTATTTTTAGTTATATATATTAATTTAATTTGGTAATAATGATAGATTCTATAAAATATAAAAAAGGTCAAGGTAACTTAGAAACTTTAATACTTATTGGCGGTGGTGTATTAGTTGCTGTAGTAATTGTAACTATTTTAGTTTCTTTAGGTGGTGAGTCTAGAAATTCTGCCTCAGAACAAGTTGATAATGTTTCTTCTTCAACAGATGGACCTTTACCTCCAACCATAACTTCTGTTAAAGCTAACTATTTAGATTGTGAATATATTGATCCTCCTGGAATAAGAGAAGGTCTTTTAACTTTTTCTTGGAAACCTTTGTCAAAAGAAGGAACTTTTCGTTTAATTATAGAAGATTCAAGTAATAACATTGTTGGAGATTTAGATTATGTTGTTACTGAAAATACTGAAATGCAAGATATGAATAATTTAAATCCAAATAATACAGTTGGTTTAATTGTTTCTGGAATAAATCTTGATAAACTTTCTTGTGGAGATACTTATTATTTATCTATAGAGGTTTCAAAAAATAATCAATCAAAAACCTCTTCAAGATATTCTTTTAATTGGGCTGATAGTGGTCCTAAAACTTCAATAATTTCAAGGCCAGTTTTTGATCCAATTCCTGGTTCTTATAATTTTTCAGAATTTCCATTGTCTGTTTCTTTATATTCTAATGACTCTTCTTCTTCAATTTATTATACTTTAGATGGTACTGATCCTGATTCTTCTTCTTTATTATATAATTTTCCTTTTACAATTAATTCTGGTACTATTATAAAAGCAATTTCTTTTAATGGTTCTATTTATTCAAATATTGCAACTGGTACTTATACCGTTTCTTATGATACTGTTTCTTCAGTCACTGCAAATCCTGATAGTTCTAGTAATATTGAAAATCCATTTTTTGTAGTTCTTTCAAGTTTAACACCAGCATCAACTATTTATTATACTTTAGATTTTTCAACACCTGATTGCTCAGGAAGTTATTTAGAATACATTTCTCCAATAAACGTGTCTGCAGATGCCACTATAAAAGCAATTGCTTGTAAAGAAAATTATAACGATAGTTCAGTTTCAACTTTTACTTATAGCTTTTTTGTTCCATTAGATCCTGTAACCTTTAATCCTCCTGCTGGAAATTATAATACTGTTCAAAATATTTCTTTAAGTAATTCAAATCCTGGTGCTGATATTCATTATACCACAAGTGGTTTTGATCCAACTCTTTTAAGCCCTATTTACTCTGGGCCAATCTCTGTATCTTCTCAAGTAACTATAAAGGCAATGGCTGCTGTTGGTCTTAACACAAGTCCAGTCTCTCAAGCAGATTATAATGTTGTGCTTCCTGCAAATGTTGCTAGCTTTTCAAGTCCTTCTGGCACTTATAATGATAATCTTTTTGTTGACCTTTCAACAACCACTCCTCTTCCTTATAATATTTATTATACCACTGATGGTTCAACTCCAACTTCAAGTTCAACTCAATATCAAGGAATTTCAATTCCTGTAACTAGAAATCAAACTTTAAAAGCTATTGTTTACAAGTCAGGCTATCTTCCAAGTTCTGTAACTCAAGCAGATTATACTTTTAAACTAAATGCACCAACCTTTAATCCTTTACCTGGTGCTTATTCAGACTCTCAAGTTATAACTATTAATTCTGTTGCTGGTTCTCAAGTAAGATATACTTTAGATAACTCTACTCCAACACAGACAACTGGAACTTTAATTAATAGTGGTGAGAGTACTTCTTCAATTACATCAACTTCTACTTTAAAAGCAATCACTTATAAAACAGGTTGGACTTCTAGTGATGTTTCTTCAGGTGTTTACACAATCAATGCTCCTGCTTCAACTCCAACCTTTAATCCAAATGGTGGTACTCACACAAATAGTGTGACTGTTAGTTTAAATTGTACTACTCCATCAAGCACCATAAGATATACAACTGATGGAAGTGATCCAAGCAGAACAGAAGGAACCATTTATTCTTCTGCACTTAATTTCACATCCACTACAACTGTTAAAGCTGTTTGTTATGCTTCTGGTTATTCAACCAGTTCCATTGCCACACAAACTTTTACTGTTCAATTAATTGCAAATACTGCTAGCTTTTCAAGTCCTTCTGGCACTTATAATGATAATCTTTTTGTTGACCTTTCAACTACCACTCCTCTTCCTTATAATATTTATTACACAACCGATGGTTCAACACCAACTTCAAGTTCAACTCAATATCAAGGAGTTTCAATTCCTGTAACTAGAAATACCACTTTAAAAGCTATTGTTTACAAGTTAGGTTATCTTCCAAGTTCTGTAACTCAAGCAGATTATACTTTTAAACTAAATGCACCAACCTTTAATCCTTTACCTGGTGCTTATTCAGACTCTCAAGTTGTAACTATTAATTCTGTTGCTGGTTCTCAAGTAAGATATACTTTAGATAACTCTACTCCAACACAGACAACCGGAACTTTAATTAATAGTGGAGAGAGTACTTCTTCAATCACTTCAACTTCTACTTTAAAAGCAATCACTTATAAAACTGGGTGGACTTCAAGTGATGTTTCTTCAGGTGTTTACACAATCAATGCTCCAGCAGCAACTCCAACCTTTAATCCAAATGGTGGTACTCACACAAATAGTGTGACTGTTAATTTAAATTGTACAACTCCATCAAGCACCATAAGATATACAACAGATGGAAGTGATCCAAGCAGAACAGAAGGAACCATTTATTCTTCTGCATTAACTTTAACTTCAACAACAACTGTTAAAGCTGTTTGTTATGCTTCTGGTTATTCAACCAGTTTCATTGCCACCCAAACTTTCACTGTTCAATTAATGGTTTCAAATCCAACTTTTAGTGTTAATGGTGGAACTTTTAATAACGATCAACAAGTTATTTTAAATACAACTACTCCTGGTGCAATGTTAAGATATACTTTAAATGGTATAGATCCAACAGAGACTATTGGAACTGAAATCTCTCCAGGAACTTCTATTACTTTAAACACTAACGATACTCAGATAAAAGCTATAGCTTATAGATCTGGTTATCAATCAAGTGAAGTTATAACTTCAAATATATTTAATTTTATTTCTTCAACACCTAGCAGTACACTTTCAGCAGGAACTTATACTTCTGCACAAAATGTACCTTTATCTACAACTACTTCTGATGCTCAAATAAGGTATACAATTAATGGTTCTTCTCCAACTTTAACAACCGGAAGTGTTTATGATGGTACTCCAATTCCTTTATCTTTTAATGGTACTTATACTATAAGAGCTAAATCCTTTAAGAGTGGTTATCAAGAAAGTTTATTATTTGAAAAAACTTATGTTATTAATTTGCCTGAATTTTTAGTTTCAATAAGTAATCCTTTAGATGGTGTTATCATTAATTACAATACTAATATTAATTTTAATTCATTAATAGAAAATTCAATTGGTTCTTATTCTTGTATATGGACTTCTTCTTTATCTGGTGTATTATCAACTTCTTGTAATTTTTCATCAAATAGTTTAATAGAAGGGAATCATACAATTAATTTAGAAGTTACAGATAGTATCGAAACTAAATCAGATTCAATTTCTATTGAAATAATTAAACCATATATGTTATATGGTTGGGGAAGTAATTCTTCTGGTATAATAGGTTTAGGTGATAACTATTCTAATAGATTAACTCCAAAAAAAGTAGGTTCTTTTACAGATTGGAATATGGTTTCTTTAAGTTACAATTATTCTTTAGGTATTAGAAATGGTATTTTATATTCTACAGGTAGGGGGTCTTATGGTGAGTTAGGATTAGGTAATATTCAATTAGTTACCACTTTTACTCAAGTCGGTTCTTTTACAGATTGGGATTATGTTTATACAGGTGGTAGACATTCTCTTGGTATCAGAAATGGTATTTTATATGCTTGGGGTTGGAATGATGTTGGTCAGTTAGGTATAGGTAATACTAAAGATAAAAAGGTACCTACTCAAGTTGGCTCTTTTACAGATTGGGATTCTGTTTCTGGAGGTGGTTTCTATTCTTTAGGTATCAGAAATGGTGTTTTATATGCTTGGGGTGAAAATAATTATGGTCAATTAGGTTTAGGTGATAGAACTGATAGAAAAAGTCCTACTCAAGTCGGTTCTTTTACAGACTGGGATTTTGTTTCTGCAGGGCCTTATCAATCTTATGCAATTCGTAATGGTAAATTATATGCTTGGGGTTGGAATTTAGAAGGTCAATTAGGTTTAGATGACACAAATGAAAGAATATTAGTGCCTACTCAAGTTGGCTCTTTTACAGACTGGGATTATGTATCTGGAAATTTTCATAGTTTAGGTCTCAGAAATGGTAAATTATATGCTTGGGGTCAAAATGATTATGGTCAATTAGGTTTAGGAGATACTACTGATAGAACAGTTCCTACTCAAGTTGGTAGTTTTTCAGATTGGGATTATGTTTCAGCAGGTAATACTCATTCTTTAGGTCTTAGGAATGGTAAATTATATGCTTGGGGAAGAAATAATGCTGGGCAATTAGGTTTAGGTGATACTACTAATAGAACAGTTCCTACTCAAGTTGGTAGTTTTTCAGATTGGTATTATATATCTCCAAATTCAGTTAGTTCTTTAGCAATCAGAAATGGTTAATTATATTTTTGATTTAAATGTTAATTGTTAATTTGGAGATAAAACATCTTGCAAAACAACAACTATAAAATAATTTTTTTATTAAATTTTGCAAGTGTATTTAGTAGAAATAAATTTTCTTTAGGTATATAAATAGTTGATTTTTTCAATATAAGTAACTTTTTAATTTTTAATAATTTCTTTTTACATAATTATTTTTTGTTTTAGAAACCAATTTAGAAATATTGTTTGAAATACAAAAACATTCTTTTTAAATTACATTTGATTTACTCTTTAATTCCTAAAAAAGACTTTTTTTAGAAAACCAAATTAAATTGTAAAAATAACTATCATACAGCAATATTTTTCTTTACAATTTAATAAAAACAAGTACTTTCAAACTAGTAAGATTCATACAGTGGAGGAATAACTATGCCTAGTAAAAGACAGAAAGGAATGGTTTTAGTATCCGTAATTGCAACAGCTTTGTTTGTTTTATCAAACATCTTTTTCATTACTTTAAGTAGTAATGATTTAAAACAAACAGATATAAGTTATAAAGATAAAATTTCACAATATAAGATGCCTTTTTCAACAGCTCCTTATTGTGGGGATTTAACTTGTAACTATGCTTACGGAGAAAATCCATTAAATTGTCCTCAAGATTGTTATATGTAGGATAATTTTCTTTTTCTTTTTTTTTAAAATTAAAAACATTTGTTTTTATTCTTTTTTATTCATAATATAATATACTATTTATTTTAATATTAAATAGATTTCACAAAAAAGGGGGAATTAATTATGGCAATTTGGTTAATTATTTTGATCATAGTTGGTGTACTTCTTTTAATTGTGTTTAGTATCTATAATAGTTTAATAAGATTAAGAAACAGAGTTAAAAATTCTTGGAGTCAAATCGATGTTCAATTAAAGAAAAGATTTGATTTAGTTCCAAACTTAATTGAAACTGTTAAAGGATATATGACACATGAAAAAGAAACTTTAACAAAAATAACTCAACTAAGATCTCAAGCAATGAGTGCGACTGATATGGGTATGAAAGCAAAAGCTAATAATCAACTTTCAAAAGCTTTATCAGGTTTAAATATTGCTGTTGAAAATTATCCTGACTTAAAAGCAAGTCAGAATTTTTTAATGCTTCAAGAAGAACTTTCAGGTATTGAGAATAAAATTGCATATGCAAGACAATTCTATAATGATTCTGTTATGATTTATAACAATAAAATAGAAATGTTTCCATCAAACATCTTTGCAAATATGTTTAATTTTAAAAAAGAAGAATTTTTTGAAGCACCAGAAGAAGAAAGAAAGAATGTTAAGGTTTCTTTCTAATTCTTTTTTTTTCTTTTTTTACAAACATATAAATACTTTATTGTGTATATTTATTTATAAGGTAAAGGGGACATGGGGTAGCCAGGTTAACCTTACAGGCTCCAGATATTTTTTTAAATTAGAAAGTAATCTGGAACGCAGGATGTTTTTTTAATAATTAAAAAACAGATGATTGATATTATACAGGTTTGTTTAATTTTATATTTATATAAAATTAAAATAGGAGAAACCTGTAGACCCGGGTTCGAATCCCGGTGTCCCCATATCTTTCTTTTTTTATAAATTTTAAATTTTGATTAAAAATGATTTTTAGCTATTCTTCTTTTTTTAGTATTAAGCATGAAGATTTAAAAATAAATTTTGATCAAAATAAAGCTTGTTCTTTAGATGAATATCTTTTTTTAACACATGCACATACAGATCATGTTTGTAATACTTCTCAAAAGACTTTTGCAACAAAAGAGACTATTTCTCTTTTAGAGAATAGATATGATTATAATAAATTTAATTTTATAGAAATGGAATATAACAAACCATATTTTCTTAAAGATAATTTTAAAGTGACTGCTTTAAATGCTGGACATATTTTAGGCAGTTCAATGTTTTTATTTGAAACTGAAAATACCTCTTTACTTTACACAGGAGATTTTAACACAAAAGATTCTATTCTTTTAAAAGGTGCAAAACCAGTTATTGCAGATTATTTAATTATTGATTCAACTTTTGGAAGAGAAGAGTTTTATTTTAAAGAAAGAAGTTTAGTTTATGATGATTTATTAAAAAAAATAAAACAAGATCTCTTTGAAAATAAATTTATAATTCTTGCAGGATATTCTTTAGGTAAAAATCAAGAAATAATTGCTTTTTTAAATAAATATCTAAACATTACCCCTTTAGTTGATAAAGAAACATATAGGTATTCTAAAATATATAACTCCAATAACAATAATTTAAATTTTATTCTTTTAGATCATAATATTTATTCTTCAAATGTTTTAGTTATGCCTTTATCTTTAATGAATAGAAATTTAATAAAAAGTTTAGAACATCAAATCTATAAAAAAATATCTCCATATGTTCTTACAGGTTGGAAATATTCAAGAGGAGCAAATCTTGTAAATGTTTCTGATCATTGTGATTTTAATTCTTTATTAGATTTTATAAATGTTGTAAATCCTAAAAAAGTATTTACTATCCATGGTTTTACTAAAGATTTTGCAAATAGTATTAATTATAAGTTAGGTATTGATGCTGAGTGTGTTTCTTCTTTAAATAAAAAACTTTAAATAAATCTTTTTATATTTCTTTAGATATATATTTATATTAGGTGAAATAATTATGGATTCTTATAAAACAGATTTTTATAGAGAAGTTAGAGTTAATAATTTAAAGACATATATGTTATTTTTCTTTTTTTTTATATTTATAGGTCTTATAGGTGTTGCTTTATATTTTATATTTTCTGACTTAGGTGTTGGTATTTTATTTTTTGCAGGTTTATTTGCTATTATTTATGCTTTAGTTGGATATTTTGCAGGAGATAAAATTGTACTTTCAACATCAAGAGCAAAACCAATAGATCCAAATAATAATCCAAAACATAAGCAATTAGATAATTTAGTTGAAGGTCTTTCTATGGCTGCAGGAATTCCAAAACCAAAAGTATATATTATTCAAGATAAATCTCCTAATGCTTTTGCAACTGGAAGAAATCCTGAAAATTCATCAGTTGCAGTAACCTCTGGTCTTTTAGAAGTTTTAAATAGAGAAGAGCTTGAGGGTGTAATTGCTCATGAACTTTCTCATATAAAAAACAGAGATATAAAAGTTATGACAATGGCAACTGTTCTTTTTGGTCTTGTTATGATGGTTTCAGATATTGCTTTAAGAGGAATTATTTTTGGTGGTGCTTCTTCAGGAGGAAATGATAATAAAAGTCCTATTCTTTTAATTCTAGCTATTCTTTTAATAATTCTTTCTCCTATCATTGCTGCAATGATACAAATGTCAATTTCAAGAAAAAGAGAATATTTAGCAGATGCATCAGGTGCACAAATTACAAGATACCCTAAAGGACTTTCAAATGCTTTAAGAAAAATTTCTGGAGTTAATATTCCTGTTTCTGGAGCTTCAAGAGGGAGTGCTCATCTTTATATTGCAAATCCTTTTAGAGGTAAAAGTTTTTCTGGAATGTTTGCAACACATCCTCCTATTGAAGAAAGAATAAAAAGACTTGATGCAATGTAATTTTTTATTTTTTTCAAAAAAGTTATTATTGAATAAATTAATTTTATTATTTATGAAGATATATTACAAATATATCTTTAGATTATTATTAATTTTTTAAAAGGATTGAATAAAAATGATTGAAGAAGAAATTGTAAATTTAATTTCAAAGATTTATGAAAAAAACCAAAGTGTTGTATCTATTTTTAAAGAAAATAATTTTTCTTTACAAAAGTCATTTTATAATCCTGAAGAAAATATAATTAATCCTATTGTTATTGAAAAAAATCAAAATTTATCATTTTTAGGAGTTGATTCTGGTTTTGTAAATAAACAATTTAATTTTGCAAATTTAATTATTATTAAAGAAGCAGGAGCTTTATTTAATTATAAAGATTCAAAACTTTCTTCTGTGAAATATTTTCCAAAAATATATAATATTGCAAAACCCTATCTTACAACTTCTTCTTTAGAAATTGAAGAAATTATTTGGAATACTTCTATTCTTAGATTAAAAAAAGAACTTTCTCTTTCAAAGGAAATTATGGAATTTGAAAAAGTTAATTTTTCTTTAATAGATGGTTCTATTATACCTCAATATTTATCTAAACCTTCAAAAGATTCAAAATATTATAAAGATTATTCTTTTCTTTTATCTTTATTTTTTTCACTTTATGAAATTTCTAAAACTAAGAAAATATTTTTAGTAGGGTGTGTTGAAGATTCTAGAGCTGATAGATTTTTTAATATCTTAAAAAATAATTATTTTAAAGATAAAATTAATTTTGATCTTTCTGATTCTTTTTTAGTTTTTTCTCTTCTCTCAAAAAATCAAAGAACTTGTGTTTTTAAATATACCGATGATTTAAGGGAACATCCTATCTTAAAAGATTTTCCAAAAGAAATTGTAGATAATTTATATGTTTGTTATTTAAAACTTTCAGAAGAGGATTATCCTTTAAGAATAGAATTTATTTATTTTAAGGAATTTGGAATGTCTTTAAAAGAATATACAGATTATATTGTTTCAAATATTGCATCTATTTCTTCTTTTAATAAAAGATATATTTATCCTGCACCATTAATTGAAGCTGATTTACAAAGTAGACTTAAAATACAAGAAATTGATTTATTGGTTAGAAATTTTCTTGAAAAAACTAAAAAATTTGGTCTTAAAGTACCAAGAAGAGAAGCAAGGTCTTTTTGACTAATATATTTTAAATTTTCTAAACATTTATAAACTTAATGTGTTACTATTTTATTATATTTTAATAATTATAAAAATAGGTGATTGAATTGAAATTAAAAAAATTAAGTTTTTTATTTATTTTTTTAGCACTTTTAGTTTTTTCTGCAATTAATGTTTCTGCAGATATTACTACTAGAAGTCTTCCAACAATTTACAAAGTTACAGGAGATATTGATATGCCTTCTCCAGGAACTAATTATTATTTTTTAGTAACATCTGTTAAAAACGGAACTACATTATATCCTGTTTCAAAAACTCAATGTGCACAATATAGTGTTTTGAAAGATCAATTAACTCAAGGTATGTTTATTGGTCCAATATCTTCAGAAGTTACAGGTTATAATAATAAAAGTTTTACTTTAAGATTAATGATACAAAAGTATAGTAGTCAAAGTTTATGTCAAACTGGAAATAATTCTATTAGTATGACAGGCAATATAGGAGAACTTTATAGTTAGAGGGGGAAAGTTTATTTATGAAGTCAAAATTTATATTTTTAATATTTTCAATGGTTTTATTATCTGGATTTATTTTTTCTGCAACTCCTGCAGATCCACCAGTAAGCAATACAGTTTTTAGTGTTGATATTGTGCTTCCAAATCCATATTATGGATTAATTGTTGCTGATGCATCTAATCTTGCAAATCCAGATTCTGTTTCATCTAACTCAATACAAAACAATGCAGTTGTATTAAGTAAGATTGGGGCAAGTAACCCTGGTGCAAATAAATTTTTAAAAATTAATTCAACAGGAAACTCTCTTGAATGGGCAACTGTTGAAGGTGGTTCTGGTTCAGGAGATGGTGTAGTTTATACTGCAACAAATCCTATAAGTATTTCAAATAATGTTATAAGTTTAAATGATTCTGGAATTACTACTTTAAAATTAGCAAATAGTGCTGTTACTTCTGATAAATTATCAGAAAATTCAGTAACAACTACTAAATTAAATAATTCTGCAGTAACTAATACAAAAATTGCAGATGGTGCTGTTAATAAAGATAAAATTGCAGTTAAATCTGTAGATCATGCAAGACTTGAAATTTATCCTTTAGATAAATGTCCTGCTAATAATGCAACTATAATTTATAGAAATAATAGATTAGAATGGTCCAGTTCAATTGAATGTGGATCTGACATGTTTATTACAGGGGATATATCTTCTACAAGAACACAAACTTATTATCCAGCTCCATTTAATCAATGTGTAAAAGATGTAACTCACACTGTATCAGGAACTTCTTGTACAGGTGCATCTTGTCTTGAAGAATGGAGTCTTTTTAGAAGTGGAGGAAGTAATGCTGTTAATAACACAGTAAACAATATTAATGGTACAAGATCTGTTACTTTTAATGCTTCTGAAAATAATTTATATGCTTCAAGTTATGATATAAGATATAATTTATCTCAACCATCAACAGGAAAATCTGCAACTAGAATTAGAAATAGTAGTTATAATGGTTTTAATGCAATTTCTAATGAAGAAAATACTTGTGCTCCAGTAGTTCCAAGTTCTTTAAATGTTTTAAGATTTCCATCTGATGGATGTATTAATTATTTTGAAGTTAAAGCATTAGTTAGTTGTGTTGGTTCTTGTAATTATGTAATGTATGTAGATAATCTTCCTCATTCAGAAGGTTCATTTACTGGTACTCAAACAATTACTGAGAATGTATATGTTTCAGACATAATACATAATAATCCTAAAGTGAAATTTAAGATTACAAATACAGGCCCTGCTGGACTTGTAGGTCTTGAAAGAATTACACCTGAGGGTACACTTCAAATTACACTTCCACAAATGGTTGATGGACTTCTTTGTTCACAAAATTAAGATTAATTTCTTAATTTCTTTTTCTTTTTTTATTTTGTTTTTTAAATTAAATACCTTTTTAAATAGTTAGGTGTATATTATATCTAAATAATATATTTATTTTTAAGAATAACAAGATATTAAAGATCTAATCTCTTTAATAATAAATCTTATATTTTTCTTAAAAATATATTACTTTAATGTAGTAAGTTAAAAGCTACATAACTTGGTTTGATTTTCAAACCAAAAAACCTATTTCTTATGAAAAATTTAAACCGAAGCTCTTTTAATACTTTCATGACATTATCATGATATATTATGACACAAAATGACAATATCACAAAACAGATATTTTTAGAAAAGTTATTAAAACAAGATACCAAAGAGCTGGGTTTGAATGATCTTATTCAGATCCAAGAGAAGTTTAACGATCCGTTGATACTTTCTGTAATATTACATCAACTTTTAGAAGAAAGAAAAAGAACAAACGAGATATTAAAAGACTTGTATGAAAAGTATGACTCTTTACAATTTTCTATTAAGAATAGTAAAGAATCTAGTAATTTAAGTCAAGATCAAGATACAATTAATATCTTACCAGAAATAGATGATAAGATAATTTCTTTTATAAGAGCAAATCAAAAAGTTGATGCAGAACAAGTACAAGAAGCATTTAATTATAAAGGATCAAATGCAGCTTCTCAAAGACTTAATAGACTAGTAAAAGAAGGATACTTACGAAAAGTTCAAGCAGGAAGAAAGGTATACTTTATTGTAAAATGATTTTTCCCCTTAAAAATCATTTCCTTTAAAAAAACCCCTTTAATATAGAAAAACTGTAAAAAACCCCTTTTTTACATTTTTTTCAAAATTTATACCTTTTTTCCTTCTTTTAAAAATAAGTTTTTGTCTTTTATTTTAGTCATTTAATTCCCCTCTAAAAAACTTAAAAAAAAGATTGTAAGGAA
>NPID01000460.1_pt3 | contig 24630 bp, 24 predicted proteins | sample 8637491 | NCBI WGS metagenome assembly NPID01 (sample SAMN07420843, study PRJNA396082) | bioreactor metagenome | isolation source: sample BA6 brine-fed electro-methanogenic bioreactor BA | place: Japan: Kochi | collected 2016-06-14 | reverse complement strand
CGGTATCTGGCATCCGGCATCTTTTTAATCATAAAGTTTGCTTATCCAAAAACTTAATTCTATCTTTGCACCCCCAATTTTGAGGGATGTTATAATCAGACGTTGAAAATTTTAGGATCACCATGGATACATTAAGTTACAAAACAGTGAGTGCGAACAGCCAGACCGTTGAAAAAGAGTGGTTGCTGATCGATGCTGAAGGATTGGTTTTGGGTCGCCTCGCCTCTGAAGTTGCCAAACTGCTGCGCGGAAAACATAAACCGAATTACACTCCCCATGTGGATTGCGGCGACAATGTAGTTATCATCAATGCTGAAAAGGTAAAACTGAGCGGAAACAAGATGGATGAAAAGATCTACATGCGCCATTCTGGATATCCCGGTGGCCAGCGTACCCGCACAGCCAGGGAAGTACTGAACAAATTCCCGGAACGACTGGTTGAGCATGCAGTGAAAGGGATGCTTCCCAAGAACAGGCTTGGCAGCGACCTTTTCCGGAACCTCTATGTTTATGCCGGTCCCGAGCATAAGCAGGAAGCCCAGCAACCCAAAGAATTCAAATTAAATACAAATAAATAATCATGGACGTTATTAATGCTTTAGGCAGAAGGAAAAAGGCCGTAGCAAGGGTTTATCTCCAGGAAGGTAAAGGCGAGATCACCGTTAACAGCAGGGATCTCAGCGAGTATTTCTCTACTTCCATCCTGCAGTATGTTGTGAAACAGCCTTTTATGCTGACCAATACCGAGTCCAAATACGATGTTCGCGTTAACCTTGACGGCGGTGGTATCACCGGACAGGCCGAAGCTCTTCGCCTGGCGATCTCAAGGGCACTGATCAAAATCGATCCTGAATTCAGGGGCGTATTGAAATCAAACGGACTTCTCCGCAGGGACCCGAGAATGGTTGAGCGTAAGAAACCCGGCCAGAAAAAAGCACGCAAGAAATTCCAGTTCAGTAAACGTTAGTATTTTACCTGTTACCGGATCGTGTTTAGTATCTAAATTGCCAGGACCATTCGAAAAAATGCTACCTGGCGATTGCTTTTAAAGAATGTAAACAATAATTAAAAAAAATGGCAAGAACAACCTTTGACGAATTGTTAGATGCTGGTGTACACTTTGGGCATCTGAAAAGGAAGTGGAATCCCAATATGGCTCCTTATATCTTTATGGAGCGCAACGGGATCCATATCCTCGACCTTTACAAAACCATGGCCAAGCTTGAAGAAGCTGCTTCAGCCATGAAACAAGTTGCAAAATCAGGCAAGCGCATCCTCTTTATCGCTACCAAGAAACAGGCGAAAGAGATCGTTGCGGAACAGGTTAAGCGTGTGAATATGCCTTATGTTACAGAACGCTGGCCCGGTGGTATGCTTACCAACTTTGCCACCATTCGCAAGGCAGTGCGTAAAATGTCGTCGATCGACAAAATGCTGACGCAGGATACGTATAAAAACCTTTCGAAAAGGGAAAAACTGCAGATCAGCCGTGAACGGGCCAAGCTGGAGAAACAACTGGGAAGCATCGCTGACCTGAACCGTCTCCCATCCGCCATATTTGTGGTGGATATCCTGAAAGAAAAGATCGCTATCGCGGAAGCCAGGAAACTGAATATCCCCACTTTCGCTATGGTCGATACCAACTCAGACCCTACATTGATCGATTTTCCTATCCCGGCCAACGACGATGCATCGAAATCTATACAACTGATCACCAAAATCATGGTGGATGCCATCGAAGAAGGACTGGCTGAGCGTAAGGTGGAAAAAGACAAGAAAGACCAGGAAGAGGCAGAAGAAGCTTTGGAAGCCGCCAAGGAAGAAAAAGTAGTCGACGAGTATGCCGACCTTGAAGATGAGGAAGCCGAGAAGATCCTCCGTGAAGGAGAAGGAAAAGGTGCCGGCAAAGCTGGAGAAGGCGAATCCTCAGCAAAGAAAAAAGATGGAGGAAAACGCCCGCGCAAACCCGTCAGCAAAACGAAAAAGTAATTCAATACCTTGTTTAACAAATTAAATACCATTTAAAATGGCAAATATTACAGCTGCTGAAGTAAACAACCTGCGTAAGATGACAGGTGCAGGAATGATGGACTGCAAAAAAGCCCTCATCGAAAGCGAAGGTGATGTAGAAAAAGCTATCGACATACTCAGGAAAAAAGGTCAAAAGATCGCTGCAAAGCGTGCAGACAAAGCAGCCAGCGAAGGTGTTGTGCTGGCCGCTACCAATAATGCCGGAAATTTTGGCGCAGTGGTAATGATCAACTGCGAAACCGACTTTGTTGCTAAAAACCAGGATTTCATTGATTTTACCAGGTCAGTGCTCGACGTGGCTATCGAAAACGGAGCCAAAAATGCAGATGAACTGAATGCACTCCCACTGAATGGCCTTACCGTAGCGGAGCAGATCAGCGACCAGATGGGTAAGATCGGTGAACAGATCAAACTTGGCGGATATGAAGTTATTGAAGCAAGTAAAGTATTTGCTTATATCCACCAGGGCAACCGCCTTGCTACTGTTCTAGGGCTGAACATGGCTGATGGCATTGACCAGATCGGACACGAGCTTGCAATGCAGGTTGCTGCTATGGCACCCGTTGCCGTTGACAAAGGCGATGTTGACCAGGCTATCATCGACAAAGAAAAAGAGATCGGTATGGATCAGGCTCGCCAGGAAGGCAAACCCGAAGAGATGCTCGAAAAGATCGCTATGGGTAAAGTTGGCAAATTCCTCAAAGAAAACACGCTGCTCAACCAGGTGTTTGTTCGCGACGGAAAGAAGATCGTTCGCGATTACCTGGCCGAAACCGATAAAGACCTCACCGTAACCGGATTTAAAAGGGTTATGCTCGGAGCATGATCTTTAGGGTTGCCAACCTTCTAAAGGTTGGCAACCCTAACTTTTAAAGGTTGGCAACCTTTTAAAGCTTGCCAACCCTGATCTTTTCAAGGCATTCCACGCAAAGGCAATCGCTATAATTCTCTTTCAAAAATTTTCTCGCTTTTTCCGATAAGGATACCCCGCTGCAGGCACATTTTTCAATGTCATCGGCCCTGCATTCAAATTCTTTTCCGCAACGCTGGCATGTTTTGATCATGGGATGATGAGAGTAAGCTATTCAATAAATCTTAGCCCAGCAATTCTTTTACAATACTCGAAATCTCTTTATTATCGGCCTTTCCGGCCAGTTTTTTTGCGGCAGTGCCCATTACGCGTCCCATGTCTTTCATGCTTTCAGCGCCAGTCTCGGAAATGATCTCTTTTACCACTGCTTTCAATTCCTCGCCGCTGATCTGTTCCGGAAGGTATTTCTCAATGATGGAGGCCTGGAACTCTTCTTCTTCCGCCAGCTCCGGGCGGCCTTTTTCACGGTAAATAGCCGCCGATTCTTTTCGTTGCTTCACCAGTTTCTTCAACAAGCCCATCTCCAGGTCTTCCGGAATCTCATCGGCAGCACCTTTTCCGGTTTTAAGCAATAACAGTCCGGATTTTATCGCCCTGAGTGCTTCAAGTTTTTTCGAATCCTTCGCCAGCATGGTGGCTTTTATGTCTTCGTTGATCTTTTCTGCAAGTGTCATAACGTTACGGTTTTGCACAAAGTTACTGTATTTTATGGGTACGGGACATGAGGTCCGGGGTAGGGTAATTTACCAATAGTTCAGATACAGCATCTGCCATGCATGATCTGGCAGGCAGTATCAACTCCTCCGGCATCCGATGTCCGGCACCCGGCAATCTCTTTAATCTACATTATCGTGCAGGAAGGAATTATCCTTCAGGCTTGGGCCGTCTTCATCTTCCCCGAGAGTATAACGGGAAACTTTGGAATCTTCCGAGGGCGTTTCTTCTGAAAGCTCAACCTTCTTGCGGCGGTATGCCGGTTCGCTTTCCAGTTCCGACAATCCGCCCGGGCTTTTCAGTTTGATCGACATCTGCCTCAGCCTTTCTACCCTTTCCTTGGCCTTTTTTTCCATATTGTCCTTCTCTTCACGGGTAATCGGGTCTTCCGGTTCAGGCCTGGGGCGTTGCAGGGGCGGTGTCTCTTCCCTGGCTGTGAAGCTCAGTTCCTGATAATCAGGCATTTCTTCCACTTCCGCACGGGTTTCCCTGGGCTTTTCTGCCTCCTGCTTCTCCGGGGCAGGATCGTCCAGTGAAAAACGGATAATATTTGGTTTTTCTTCCGGCATAGGATCAGGGTCGGTCTTCTCAGTGGTGTTATTAGGTTCTTCTTTGCTGATCAGCCTGATCTCATCAACTTCCTCCAACTCATCTTCTTCGTCGTCGTAAGCTTCAACTGCCGGGCGGGTTGGCCTCGGGGGTTTTATTTCCTCCGGTTTTTCTTCAGCAGGGGCCCTCTCCACAACAGTTGGCTTTTCTTCTTTCATGCTGTTGGTTTTGTACAGATCATATTTCACATGTTCTTTTTCCTGCATGGGCTGCTTGTCGAAACCGGTAGCCACAACTGTAACGCTGATCTTATCGCCCAGGCTTTCATCGCGTCCTGCTCCCCAGATGATCTCGACCTGCTGGCCTGCCTCATCAATAATGTATTCGGTGATCTCCGTGATCTCGTCCATGGAGATCTCATTGCTGCCCGAAGAGAGGTACAGGAGGATACTGTTCGTACCTTTAATGTCATTGTCGTCGAGGAGGGGAGATTTAACCGCCATTTCTATCGCCTTGCGTGCCCGGTCATCGCCCTCGGAAATGCCGGTTCCCATTATGGCTACACCACTGTTTTTCATCACTGTGTTCACATCTTTGAAGTCGATGTTCACATAAGCTTTCACTGTGATGATCTCCGCAATACCTTTGGCCGCGGTCAGCAATACATTATCGGCAATTTTGAATGCTTCGGAAAGACCCAGATTTCCGTATAGTTCACGCAATTTGTCGTTGCTGATGATCAGGACGGCATCCGCATATTTTCGCAATTCCTCGATCCCTTTCTGGGCCTGCTGCTTCCGCTTGCGCCCTTCGAAGCTGAAGGGGAGGGTAACAATGGCCACCACCAGGATCTTACTGACCTCCTCATCCTGCAGGTCGATCTCCTTGGCGAGTTTTGCGATCACGGGGGCTGCACCGGTACCGGTACCACCACCCATTCCTGCTGTGATGAACAACATTTCAGTGTTGGTTGAGAGCAGCTTTTTGATCTCTTCCGCTTTTTCGATGGCTGCGTTTTCAGCAACAAGCGGAACTGATCCTGCCCCCAGTCCTTTTTTGCCAAGACTGATCTTATTGGGCACCGGGCTCATGTCCAGTGCCTGGGCATCGGTATTGCATACGATGAAGTCAACACCGGTAATGCCCTGGTTGTGCATATGGTTAACTGCGTTGCTGCCACCGCCGCCAACGCCCAGCACTTTTATGATGGACGACTGGTTCTTAGGCATTTCGAATTTAATCATATCCTCCATTTTGGTCAATTTAAATTTAGTTTATAAATCCGGGTCGTTTAAGCCGTTAATTTGGTTTTTATCAACAATGTCATTGTTGATTAATTATCGAGTTGATCTTTCTCGAACCAGTCCTGTATGGTCTTCAGGAAACTGGCCTGGCGAGCCGGTTTTTCGCCTTTTTGTTTGCCTTTTTTCTTATCTGATTTTGAACTTGCTTTTACCTTTTCCTTGTCGAGACGGACAATGCCTTCGATCACCAGGCCGATACCCGTGGAATAGAGCGGGCTGGCCATTTCATCCGGGACCTCCTTGGCAAGGTGTTCGTTCGGGTAGCCGATGCGGGTATCCATCCCTGTGATGAACTCGGTAAGCTGAACAAGATGATTCAGCAGGGCTCCGCCACCGGTGAGTACAATGCCTCCGATGAGTTTTTTCTCGTATCCCGAGTTCTTGATCTCATAATGAATATGATCGATGATCTCCTCCATCCGTGCCTGTATGATGGAAGCCAGGTTTTTGAGGGTGATCTCTTTGGGGGGTCTTCCACGCAATCCGGGGATGGCCACCACTTCTTCATCGCGGTTTTCGCTGGCCAGTGCCGAACCGAACTTTACTTTCAGCTCTTCTGCATGTTTCTTAATGATGGTGCAGCCTTCCTTCACATCTTCGGTGATGATATCGCCCCCGAAGGGGATCACGGCGGTATGCCGGATGATCCCGTCCTGGAAAATGGCAATATCGGTGGTTCCCCCGCCGATATCCACGAGGGCCACACCGGCTTCCTTCTCTTCTTCGTTCAATACGGCCTCAGCTGAGGCGATGGGCTCAAGAATGAGATCCACCACCTCGAGGCCGGCCTTACGTACACATTTATAAATATTTTTTGCTGCAGCTGTCTGCCCGATAATAATATGGAAATTCGCTTCCAGTGAATTTCCCAGCATACCCACGGGCTGTTTGATCCCCTGCTCAGCATCAATAATGTATTCCTGGGGGATCACATCGATGATCTCCTCCCCGGGGGCCATGTTCAGGTTGTACATATTGGTGTTCAGGTTGTCAATATCATCCTGGCTGATCTCCTCATCCACATTTTTGCGGATAATGCTGCCATGGTGCTGGAGGCTTTTGATATGCTGGCCCGCGATCCCTACATTAACGTAGCGGATATCCACGCCTGATTTTTGCTCTGCCTGTTCCACGGCGATCTTGATGGAGTTCACCGTGTTCTCGATGTTGGAGACCACACCCCGTTTCACACCGATGGATTCTGTCCTTCCATGGCCGAGGATCTCCAGTTTCCCGTGCTCGTTCTTCCTTCCGACAACAGCCGCTATCTTGGTGGTGCCGATATCTAATCCTACAATGATTTCTGAATTTTCCATGATCTTATCTTTTTGAACAGATTACTTGATTTTTATACCTCAGGTCGATCGATCGGTAGTCGATCCAGCCTGCTTTTCCGGCTCCCTCCTGGTAAAAGGTTACCAGCTTGTCAAACTTTTCATTCATGTTTTCAAATCCTCCGAAAAGGATGGTGTATTCGCCAACCAGTGGGCTCATTTCCAGCTCGCCATCGTTGCTCACCCATACCTGTGCGATCAGTTTGTTGAGCAAGGCATTGCTGTGCATGTATTTTCCCATGTCGAAGAGTTCCCTGATCATCGTCCCGGTTTCCGGCGAATCAACATGGGGCGATGTCATGCGAGCGATCTCATCTCCCCCGCTTATATAACCGCTGATGATCAATACCCTGGCGGGATGGCCGGGATTGGTCGGCATAATATAGCCTTCCGGGTCGATATAGAACGAATGCCCGTCATTTGTGATCACCCGGAGAAGGGCTTCCCGGAGCTGAACCCGTACTTCGATCTTTCCGCCGATATTGCTTTGTATATCGGTGGAACGAACAAAGGGGATCTCCCTGATGACCTTATGGATAAGGTGGAAATCGATGCTGCCCAATTCTTTTCCTTCCAGGGTATCGGTCATTTTCAGGATCGCGGAGCGGATGTCCGATGCTTCGATCAGGGGATCGGCACCGCCGCCTTCGGTGATGATCTCAAAGCCCGTGCATACCGTCCGGCTGTGCTTATGGCCGGTCCAGGCAAGTCCGGCCACGATCGCTGCCGCCAGCAAACTCCAGAACAGTATATTTGCTATGCGTTTGATCATTTCATCAGGCTTTTTTTAATCGATTCCACAAGCCGGTCGATATCCCCGGCGCCCATGCTCAGCAATAATTCAGGTTTTTTTTGCCTGATCACTTCCGGCAATTCCTCCTTGCTGCAGATGCTTTTTTCGTTCAGATTGATCTTATAAAGCAACATACGGGAATCAACACCTTTAATTGGTTTTTCCCTGGCCGGATAGATCTCCAGCAGTATCACTTCATCCAGCGCTTCCAGTGCCCGGGCGAAGGCATCAGCCAGGTCGCGTGTACGGCTGTACAGGTGTGGCTGGAATATTCCGGTGAGCCTGCGTTCAGGATAAAGGCTTTTCGTGGTATGGATGCAGGCCGTGATCTCCTCCGGATGATGGGCGTAGTCATCAATATATATCTTTTCACCTTCGAGGATGGTTTCATATCGCCGCTTAACCCCCCGGTAGGTTTCAAGTCCTGCGATGATCTTCGCCGGGGCAATCCCGCATTTCAGGCACACGGCCGCTGCCGCCGCTGCATTTTCCACATTGTGCATGCCGGGCACACCCATGCGGATCTCCATATCTGCATCACTGCTTATTAATCGTGCAACAAACTGGTGTTCACGAATATCAACGGAAGCGATCCGAACAAAGGCATTTTTACGCTGTCCGTAATATTCAGTGTTTTCAGGTGTTTTTAGCTTGCCGGCGATGCTTTCGTGGAGCAAAACACCTCCTTCGGGGTGTGTTTGCCCGATGAAATCAGAAAATGAATTATTCATTTCCTCCTCAGAACCGTATATATCGAGATGGTCGGCAGCCAGTGCCGAAACAACTGCGTGATATGGCTTAAGCTGCAGGAATGAGCGATCGTATTCATCGGCTTCGGCCACCAGGTAGGTGCTTTGCTTATCGATCAGCATATTGGTGCCGTAATTGCTCATCACACCCCCGATCAGGGCCGTAACAGGAATATTGCTATGCTTGAAAATATGAGCGATCATGGAAGAAATACTTGTTTTTCCATGGGTACCCCCAACAGCAATGCAACGGTATTCGGAAGCGATCATCCCCAGTACTTCGGCGCGCTTGCGGATGCACATACCGACTTCACGGCAATAGCGCAATTCCTTGTTATCGTCGGGGATGGCTGGTGTATAGATTACCAGTCCGGCATCGCAGGGGATGTAGGCCGGGTCGTCGGTATAATGTACAGGGATCCCTTCGGCTTCCAGTTGCCAGGTGAGCGGCCCGGGATTGCGGTCATATCCGGAAACCTCCTTGCCTTGCTTACGGAAATACCGGGCCAGGGCGCTCATCCCTATGCCGCCTATCCCGATCAGGTAAACCGTATGCGTCTGCAATTCCTTCGTCATGCTTCCAGTAGTTTAATCACTTCATCTGCTATTTTTTCCGTGGCATCCGGTTTCGCCAGTTCGCGGATATTCATTTTCATCTGTTCCTGACGTGCTGCATTGCCCAGCAGTTTTTCAAGCTCGGGAATCAGCTCATCATCCAGTTCATCATCTTTCACCAGTATGGCCGCATCTTTTTCTGTCAGGGCCATGGCATTGCGGGTCTGGTGGTCTTCGGCCGCATAGGGCAGGGGCACCAGTATCAGGGGTTTTCCTGCAATGCACAGTTCCGAAATGGCGATCGCTCCCGCGCGGGAGATCACCAGGTCGGCGGCCGCGTAGGCCAGGTCCATGCGGCTGATAAAATCGTGCAGCTTCACACGCAGGCGTTCAGAGGAGCCCAGGGTTTCCACAATATCGGTGGCCAGGGAGTAAAAGCCCGGACCACACTGCCAGATAAGCTGTACCTCGTTTTGCAGAATATCCTCAAGATGTCCGCCGATGCATCGGTTGATGGAACGGGCCCCCTGGCTGCCACCAATAATTAGTACGGTCGGGAGGCTTTCCTTGAGGTCAAAATGTTTCCTGGCTTCTTCTTTTTTGTTTGTAATTTCAATGATGTCCCTGCGAACCGGGTTTCCTGTGATCGTGATCTTCTCTTTGGGGAAGTATTTCTCCATCCCGTCGAAGGCCACGCATATCCGGTCGACTGTTTTGCTCAGGATGCGGTTGGTGATACCGGGATACGAATTCTGTTCCTGGATGAGGGAGGGGATACCCTTGCGCGATGCCACCCTCAGCATGGGGCCGCTGGCATATCCCCCGGTGCCGATCGCCACATCGGGCTTGAACCTCTTCATGATCTTCCTGGCCTTCCATATGCTGGAGATCAGCTTGAAGGGGAAAGAGAGGTTCTTTATGCTTAGTTTTCGCTGCAAACCACTGATCCACAGTCCTTCGATTGGATACCCCGCTGCCGGGACCTTTTCCATTTCCATGCGGCCTTTCGCCCCGATGAAAAGGATCTCAGGATCATCAAGCCGTTTTTTCAGGGCATCGGCTATGGCTACGGCCGGGTAAATATGCCCCCCGGTTCCTCCTCCGCTGATAATGATCTTTTTCTTAGGCTGTGGCATATTCTCCCGTATTTTCGGTTTGTGTATCAATTTCTTTACTTACGCTCAGCAATATCCCCAGCGAAATACTGGTAAACCATATAGAGGTGCCTCCCATGCTGATCAGGGGCAGTGGTTGTCCGGTAACCGGGATCAGGTTTACGGCTACCGCCATATTGATCATGGCCTGGAACACCAGGCTGAAGCCCACACCTACGGCCATGAACACCCCGAAATTTCTCGGTGTTCGGGCAACAATACGCACCACCCTGAAGAAAAGGATGAGATAGAGCAGTACCACGAATGAACCCCCGATCAGGCCGTATTCTTCCAGGATGATCGCGAAAATAAAATCCGAATAGGGGTGGGGCAGGAAATTCCGCTGGGTGCTGTTCCCCGGGAATTTTCCGATCAGCTTGCCGGAGGCGATGGCGATCTTGGCCTGCTCCACCTGGTAGTTCTTGTCGCTGTCGACATTCTCTTTTTCGGTGAAGTTCACGATCCTCGACTTCCAGGTGTTGGCCCGGGGAAGCATATCGGGATAGGCATTGGCGATGAGCAGCAGGAACACAAAGCTCACGATGCCGATCCCCACCAGGGAAGCGATGTATTTTATGTTTACCCGGCCGATGAACATCAGCACCAGGCTGGTGATAAAGAGCATGGCGGCCGTGGAGAAGTTCGCAGGCAGTATCAGCCCGCAAACGATCAGCACGGGGATCATCAGGGGAACAAAAGCCGACCTGAAATCCTTGATCTGGTCCTGTTTCTTGCTTAGCAGGCGGGCCAGGTACATGATCAGGGTGAGCTTGGCCAGGTCGGAGGTCTGGAAGGTCAGGTTGAACGGAAGGGGAAGCACGCGCTTGGCCTCGTTCAGGTTCAGCCCGACAAAAAGGGTCAGGATCAGCAAGGGAACGGCAATATACAGGGCGATCTGGAAGATACGGCTGAAATACGTGAATTTGATCAGGTGGGTCAGGTACATGATCAGCAACCCAAACAAGAGGATGAGCAAATGCTTCAGCATATAGTATTCGGTGTTCCCCGACTGGTATTTATAAGCCAGTGTACCCGTGGAAGAATACACGGCCAGCAGCGAGAAGATCGACAGCAGTATGACCACTGCCCAGATCACTTTATCACCCCGTATGTTGCTGAGTATCCGTGTCATGATTTATAAGCTGTTCACTGCGTTTTTGAATTGGTTCCCGCGGTCTTCATAGTTTTCAAAGAGGTCGAAACTGGCACAGGCCGGAGAGAGCAATACAACATCTCCCTTGCTAGCCAGGTAGAGTGCCGTTTGCACGGCCGTGTCCATGGCGCGCGTTTCAATAATGCTTTCCACGATCCCGGAAAAGGCATCGATCAGGTGCTGGTTGTCTTTGCCAAGGCAAACAATGGCTTTCACCTTGTTTTTCACCATCTCGGCGATCATAGAATAATCGTTTCCCTTGTCAATGCCGCCTGCGATCCAGACCACATCCTTTTGCATGCTTTCAAGGGCATACCAGGCTGAGTTCACGTTCGTGGCCTTGGAATCATTGATAAATTCAATGCCCTGGATCACCGCCACATGCTCAAGGCGGTGCTCGATGTTCTGGAAATCCGACAAGCAATCCTGGATGTGCTTTTTCCGGATGTCGACCAATCGTCCGGCCACACTGGCGGCCATCGAATTATAAATATTGTGCTTTCCCTGTAGTGCTAAGCGTTCTAATGACATTTTCTGTGTATTTGTTTGAATATTTATAATGATGTTCTTGTCTTTTATTCCTGCTCCTTCACGGTTTCCGATCGAATTGAGGCTGAAGGGGTATTGCGCGGGGCGGATGCTGCTGTTCCGTATCCGTTCCATGATCACGGGATCGTCCTGGCAGTAGATGAAGGCATCGCCTTCGGTCATGTTGCGGAGGATCCTGAACTTGGAATCGGCATAGCGTTCGAACGAGTGCCCGTAGCGGTCGAGATGGTCCGGGCTGATGTTCATCAGTATGGCGATGTCGGCTTTGAAATCGTACATGCCATCCAACTGGAAACTGCTGATCTCCAGCACGAAATAATCATGGTCGGCCTTTGCCACTTCCAATGCAAAGCTGTTGCCCACATTTCCCGCCAGGCAGGCATCCAAACCTGCGCTTTTCAGGATGTGGTGGGTCAGCAAAGTGGTGGTGGTCTTGCCGTTGGATCCCGTAATACAGATTAGTTTTCCCTGAGTATATCGGGCGGCAAATTCGATCTCGGAGATCACCGCTATGCCTTTTTCCTTCAGCTTCCTGATCAGTGGCACTTCATCCGGGATCCCCGGGCTCTTGATCACTTCATCGGCCGCAAGGACCCTTGCTTCGGAATGCTTCCCTTCCTCAAATTCAATTTCAGACTGTGAAAGAACGTTTTTAACCTTTTCCTTTATGTTTTGATTGTCGGAAACCAGGACCTTAAAGCCTTGTTTTTGGGCCAGTACGGCGGCACCGACTCCGCTTTCGCCGGCTCCCAGTACAACTATGTTCCCGTGTTCCATTCAATCTTATCTCAGTTTTAATGTTATGATGGTGAAGATGGCCAGCATGATCCCCACGATCATAAAGCGCTGAACGATCTTCGGCTCGGCATAGCCAAGCAGTTGATAATGATGGTGCAGGGGCGACATTTTAAAAATGCGTTTCCCGGCACCGGATTTCTTTTTAGTGTATTTGAACCAGCTCACCTGCATGATCACCGAGAGGCTTTCCACCAGGAAGATCCCGCAGAGAATGGGGATCAGCAGTTCCTTGCGGATAAGAATGGCAAATACGGCAATGATGCCTCCGATAGTCAGGCTTCCCGTATCGCCCATAAATACCTGGGCGGGATAGGAATTGTACCAGAGAAAGCCGATGCATGCTCCCACAAACGCACTGATGAAAATGGTCAGCTCTCCCGTATTGGGGATGTACATGATGTTGAGGTAGTCGGCAAACACGATATTGCCCGAAACCCAGGCCAGCACAGCCAGTGTGGCCCCGATGATGGCCGAAGTGCCCGTAGCAAGTCCGTCCATACCATCGGTGAGGTTGGCCCCGTTCGAAACTGCCGTGATGATGAGGATCACGATGGGTACAAAAATTAGCCAGGCCCAGCTTCCGGCCCCTTCGCTGATCCAGCTGATGAAGATCTTGTAATCCAGCTCATTATTCTTGAAGAAAGGGATGGTGGTCTTCTGCGATTTCACGGCTTCTTCGGAAAAAAGCATGGCGGTACCTCCGTTTTCTTCGGCCTGGGCAATGACCTGGGGATCGGTGATCTTCTCCCTGATCACGATATCCTCGTTGAAATACATGGTCAGCCCGACCACCAGGCCGAGGATGACCTGCCCGATCACCTTGTATTTCCCGGGCAGTCCGGCTTTGTTCTTTTTGAATACTTTGATGTAGTCATCGGCGAAGCCGATCATGCCAAGCCAGATGGTGGTGAACAGCATGAGGATTACGTAGATGTTGTGCAGGCGGGCGAAGAGCAGGGTAGGGATGACCACGGCGGTAAGGATGATCAGTCCGCCCATGGTGGGAGTGCCCTCTTTTTCCAGTTGCCCTTCCAGGCCCAGGTTGCGGATGGTTTCCCCGACCTGCTTCCTGTTGAGGTACCGGATCCAGCGCTTTCCGAATAGCAGGGTGATGACCAGGGAGGTGATCACCGCCAAAGCCGCCCTGAAGGAGATGTACTGAAACAGTCCGGCCCCCGGAAAGTCGCAACATTGCTGTAAATAATCGAACAAATAATAAAACATGATCCTTTATGCTGTTTTAGTCAGTTTTTCGCTTAAAATCGCTTTATCGTCAAAGGGATGTCTCACCCCGTTGATCTCCTGGTATTTTTCGTGGCCTTTGCCGGCCACCAGAATGATATCGCCTGGCCGTGCCATGGCACATGCCGCATGGATGGCTTCGCGGCGATTGGTGATCACCAGCAGTTTTTTATGATCTATGGCCGCTACCCCTTCCTTCATTTGCCGGATGATCTCCTCCGGATCCTCACTTCTGGGGTTATCGGAAGTCAGGATCACCCTGGTGCTGAGTTCCCCGGCTATCCTGCCCATCACGGGGCGCTTGGTGGCGTCCCGGTCGCCCCCGGCCCCCACTACGGTGATCAGTTCTTCGTTTCCCGTGCGTACGGCGTTTATGGTGCGCAACACATTTTGCAGGGCATCCGGGGTATGGGCATAATCCACGATGGCCGTGACTCCCTCATCCGAACGGACATACTCGAAGCGTCCTTCTGCGGTATTGAGCTGGCTCAGCAGGGTCAGCACCCTCTCGTTTTCCTGCCCGAGGACCAGGGCTGCAGCATATACAGCCAGAAGGTTGTAAGCATTGAATTCCCCGATCAGCTTGCACCAGACCTCGGTTTTTTCGATCTCCAGCAGGAGGCCGTCGATCAGGTTTTCCAACACACGGGCGCGGAAATCGGCCGGGCTTTTTAAGGCATAGGTATATTTTTTGGCTGCGGTATTCTGCAGCATGATCATTCCGTTCCTGTCATCAGCATTGCTGAGCGCAAAGGCCCCTGTAGGAAGCCGGTCGAAGAAGGCTTTTTTTGCATTCAGGTAAGCTTTGAAATCGCCATGATAATCGAGGTGGTCGTGTGTGATATTGCTGAAGATGCCTCCATCAAATTCCAGCCCGGCAATACGCTCCTGATCGATGGCATGCGAGCTCACCTCCATAAAGCAATAGCTGCATCCCGCATCGGCCATTTCCCTGAGCAGGCGGTTTATGCTGAGTGCATCGGGGGTGGTATGCGTGGCGGGATGTTCTTTTCCGCCGATCATCACCCTGATTGTTGAGAGCAGTCCGCAGGCATAGCCCAGCTCACTGAAAAGCTGGTACAGCAGGCTGGCGATGGTGGTCTTTCCGTTGGTGCCGGTCACCCCGCAGAGGCTGAGCTGGGCAGAAGGCCTGCCGTAATAGTTCGCGGCCATGACGCCCAGGGCACTGTCGCTGTTCTCCACCCTGATCCAGCTTATTGTTTCATCTGCATTCCCGGGAATTTCCTCGCATACAATGGCTCTGGCGCCCTGTTCGATCACTGCAGGAATAAACCGGTGCGAATCCACACTGATGCCCCTGCGTGCTACAAAGAGGTCGCCCGACTCCACCTCACGACTGTCGATACGGATCTTGCTGATCTCCGTTCCGGTGGATCCGCGGAGCTCTTTCACCGCTACCTTATATAATATGTCTTTCAGGGTCAATGCTGCCATTTTCTTATCTCCTTGCTGAAAGATTTAATGTGATCTCTTCACCGGGTGTTATTGCCGTGCCCGGGGCAATGGACTGGCTGCTCACCTTGCCGTAGCCGGCGATGCTGGCGGTCATTCCAAGTTTTTCCATGATATACAGTGCATCCCGGGCATTCATGCCTGTGAGATTGGGGACCTGTGTTTCCCGGATGCGCCTTGGCGCAAAGCGAAGGCCGTCTTCTTCCCGGAAATTAACCACCCATTCCGCTGCTTCGCTTTCCGGTGATACCGGAACATCGAGTTCCTCACACAGCCAGATCAGGTCTTCATATCTGCCGTACATCACCGGTGGGCTGTTCACGCTCCGGATCTCTTCTTCCGTTTCCCGGTAGATGTCAAGCTGCGTCGCATACACTTTATCGGCGATCTCGCGGAAGACCGGTGCGGCCACCGATCCGCCGTAATATTTTCCCCGGGCCGGGTCGTTCACCACAACGATGCAGGAATATTTGGGGTCATCGGCCGGGAAATAGCCCACGAAAGAAGCATTGTACGAGCGTTTGTCATAACCTTTATTCTCGTCTGCGACCTGTGCGGTGCCTGTCTTTCCGGCTACTTTGTAGTGTTTATTGCGGAGGTTTCGAGCCGTTCCCCTTTCCACCACGCCTTCGAGCAGTGAACGTGCCGAATCGATGGTAGCAGGGGAGCAGATCGAGGGGTTGATCACCTCGGTCTCAAAGTTTTCGATCACCCGGCCTGCCTGCCTGACTTCCTTCACCAGCATGGGTTTTACCATGACCCCTTCGTTGGCAATGGCATTGTAGAAGGCCAGGGTTTGCATGGGGGTCAGGTGGAGTTCGTAGCCGATCGACATCCAGGGAAGGCTGATGGCTGACCAGTAATGTTGCGTACTGTCGGGATGCTTGATCAGGGGCACGCCTTCTCCGGGAATTTCGAGCCCCAGGGGCTTGTTCAGCGACATGCTGTAGAGCCGGTTTATATAGGCTGACGGATCTTCCTTATAGGCTTCGTAGGTGATCTGTGAAATACCCACGTTGGAGGATTTTTCAAAAGCTTCCCGAATGGTGATGCGGCCGTCGCGGATCTTTTTCACATCTTTCATGGTTTCGCCGCTGTAGGTGCACCAGCCGTCGCCGATATCGATGGTATCCGACAGATTGACCTTGCCGTCTTCCATCAGGCTGATGATGGTCGGGAGCTTGAAAGTGGACCCGGGTTCTATGCCGTTGGCAATGGCATAATTGTACGATTCTTCGTATTCACCGCTCTCCTTGTTGAGGCGCAGGTTTGCGATGGCTTTAATATGGCCGGTCTGCACCTCCATGAGGATGGCGCAGCCCTGGTAGGCCTGGTGTTCTTTCAGATGTTCGATCAGTGCATTTTCAGCCACATCCTGAATGTTGATGTCGATGGTGGTGATGATGTCCTGCCCGTCGCTGGGGTCCACTTCGTTCTCACCGTAAACGGGTATCCAGTCGCCATTGCTGATCCTGCGGCGGAGCTGTTTCCCATTAACGCCTTCCAGCACATCGTTATAAGCACCCTCGAGCCCGACGAAGAGGTTTTGTTCCTTGTTTTCGTAGCCGATGGTGCGCATGGCCAGCATGCCAAAGGGCATTTTACGGCGTGTTTTCTGGATCACGATCAGCCCTCCTTTGTATTTACCCCGGCGAAGGATGGGGAATTGGCGCAATTCCTTCAGCTGGGCATAGGTCACCTTGCGTTTGAGCAGGTAATACCGGTTGCCGTTCTTGCGGGCAGTTTGCAGTCCGAGCTTATACTGGTATTTGGAACGGTCGCCAAAAAGCTTGCTCAGGGAAAGGGCCAGCGAGTCCACTTTGTCTTTGAAAAGCTGGTCGGGGATCAGGGTGGAGGCCACATCCATGCGGATCTCGAATATGGGTACCGAGGTAGCCAGCAGGTTTCCGCCGGCATCGTAAATATTCCCGCGATTGGCCTCGATGCTGAAGAATTCCAGTTCCTGTTCCTGTGCCCTGGCGATCAGTTCGGGGCCTTCAGCGAACTGGATATAGGCTGCCTTGCCCACGATGGCCAGGGCCATGAGGAAAATACCCAGGTAGAGCAGGTACACGCGCCATAATATGTCCTTTCTGATCTCCTCAGTCATTTTCTTCTTTCTTTTTGATCACTTTCACCGGGGGCACCCGGGATTCATTAATGTCGATGGCTTCCAGTCTCCGTGCCACTTCCGACTGCTGGCTCTGGTTCATCAGTTCCGAGCGCGTGGTGATGTATTCGTTGCGCAATTCCTTCAGCGATTTTCTCAGCGACTGTATGTCTCTTTCCGTTCGCTCCGCGTAATAGGTGTTGGCGATGTAAAACATGAGCAGGATGGTGAGGAAGAGGAAATAGGGCAGCAGCCTTACGGCGCCTTCCCTGCTGAGGAAGTTGCCTCCCAGGACGTTCTGCACCGCTTTTCCCACGCTGCCGGAACGTTTTTTCCGCGGGGCGCGTTCTTCCTGTGGTTCCCTGATCCTGTTTACCGGTTTGCTCATTGTTCCTTTTTTTCTGCGATCCTCAGTTTTGCACTTCTCGACCGGGGGTTTTCTTCCAGTTCTTTATCCCCGGGGAGGATGGGTTTCCTGTTCACCGCCTGTATATCGCTTTTGATGTTCCCGTAAAAATCCTGTTCCTGTTGTCCGCTGAAATTCCCGTTCCGGAAGAAGTGTTTCACCAGGCGGTCTTCCAGTGAATGGTATGAGATGACCACCATCCGGCCCCCGGGTTTCAGCACTTCCAGGCTCCTGGCAAGAAACTCCTCAAGGGATTCCAGCTCCCGGTTCACTTCGATGCGGATGGCCTGGAAGGCCTGGGCCTGGTATTTGAATTCCTGTTTGCGTGGCGCACATTCGGTAATGATGGCCTTGAGCTCCGCCGTGGTGCCGATCGATTTCTTTGAGCGGGCCTGTACGATGCTTTCAGCCAGTTTTCGGGCGTTTCTGATCTCCCCGAAATTCCGGAAGATGCTCGTGAGTTCATCCAGGTCATAATGGTTGACGACTTCAGCCGCGCTCAGGCTGCTGCGTTCATCCATGCGCATGTCGAGCTTGCCGTCGAAGCGGGTGGAGAATCCCCTGCCGGGGTCGTCGATCTGGTGGGAAGAAATGCCGAGGTCGGCCAGGATACCGTCGCAGGGGATGGCATTTTCGTAGCCGAGATAGTTCTTGATGTAGCGGTAATCAGCATTGACCAGCAGGAAACGCGGATCGTCGATGCTATTTTCCCGGGCATCCGCATCGCGGTCGAAGGCGATCAGCCGCCCTTCCTGAAGTTCTTCCAGAATAGCTGCAGAATGGCTTCCCCCTCCGAAGGTGGCATCCACGTAGGTGCCGCCGCGGGTGATGCTGAGGCCTTCTATGCTTTCTTTTAACAGGACAGGGGTGTGGTACATCAGTCTAGCGGTTCGGTTTCTTTATTTCCCATGACTTCTTCAGCCAGGTCGGCGAATTCGTCGGGGTCATAGTCAACCGCTAACTCATATTCTGATTTGTCCCAGATCTCAATCTTGTTCACAACGGATGCGAGAACGATCTCTTTTTTGATCACGGCATAATTGATCAGGTCTTTGGGGATGAGCAACCTGCCGGTGGAATCCAGTTCCACATTTTTAACACCAGCCATGAATTTCCGGATGAAATCGACATTCTTCTTCACGAAGCGGTTGAGGCTGTTGATGCGTTTGCTTTCCATTTCCCATTCTTCCATAGGGTACAACTCCAGGCATTTACGAAAAATGCTGCGCTTGATCACGAAGCCTTTCGACAGGCTTTCTTCAAGCTGGCCCTTGAAAGCAACGGGAAACATCAGCCTTCCTTTGGCATCAACCTTACACTCGTATGTCCCGATAATATTCGACACGAAAATTCAATTTTGTGTAAAAATATGAAATGATTTACCACATTTTACCACTTTTTACCACTTTTTTTCATTATTTGTTACGATATTTTTCAACAAAATGTTAATATGTCAAATGAGCCACTAAAAAGGCTTTTGAAGGCAAGAGGCTGTAAATTTCAATTGCTCAGGGGATTGGGGTGGCTTTGTACTGCTTGTTTTTTGCTATGTTGAAAGCATGGGAAATAGTCGTATTTTTGTATAAGGAAAGGATATGACCGGGAAGGGATTCCCAAATACTAGCTGCATTTGGAAGAAAAAACAAAATACATCGACCTGAAGGAAGTGATCAGGAACAAAAGTGCCAGCCTTGCGCGTATGCTGCCCTGGTTTGTACTGAATTACCTGAAGCGGATCGTGCATGAAGATGACATCAACCGTTTCCTCAAGACCCACGGGAAAAAGATCGGATTGCCTTTCGTGGAAGCCATTCTGGAGGAGTTCCAGATCAAACTGAATGTGATCGGGAAGGAGAATATCCCGGCCACAGGCCGCTACCTATTGGCCTCAAACCATCCCCAGGGCGGAATCGACGGGATCGCATTCATGAAGGCGGTATCTGAAGTGAGGAATGATTTCATCTTCCCGGTGAACGACATTCTTTTGAACATCGATAACCTCAAGCCCTTTTTTATCCCGGTGAACAAACACGGCAGCAATGCGGAGAACATACGGATCTTCAATGAGACCTTTGCCTCTGATAAGCTATTGCTGTATTTTCCGGCAGGATTGGTTTCGCGCAAGAAGAAGGGGGTGATCAAAGACCTGGAATGGAAAAAGACCTTTGTAAGCAAGGCCAGGCAGCATAAACGCGGCATCATCCCCGTGTATATCGAGGCCCGGAACTCGAATTTCTTTTACCGCCTGGCGAATTTTCGCACCTGGCTTGGGATCAAGGCCAATATTGAGATGCTCTACCTGGTCAACGAAACCTATAAGCAATACGGTCGCACCATGAATATCGTTATTGGTGAACCCATTCCCTGGGAAAATTTTGACCGGAATAAGAACGATAAGGAATGGGCAGCCCGGATCAGGGAAAATGTGTATGAATTGAAGAATAAAAATAATTTGTAGCCATGCAAACCATTATACCCCCGGTTGACCGGGCATTGATCGAGAAGGAACTGAATGAAGAACGTTTCATCCGTGATACCAACAATGCCAACAATAAGATCTATGTGATCACCCACCATGATTCGCCCAACACCATGCGCGAGATCGGGCGCCTCAGGGAGATGACCTTCCGGGATGCCGGCGGTGGTACGGGCAAAGCCATCGACATTGATAAATACGATACCGGGGAGAATCCTTTCAAGCAGCTTATTGTCTGGGATCCGGAAGAGCGTGAGATCATCGGGGGGTACCGCTTTAAGCATGGCAAGGAGATCAGCCTCCGGAAAGATGGCAGCCTGAATACCCCCACGGGAAAGCTGTTCAATATTTCTGAAAAATTCATTAAAGAATATCTGCCCGTGACTGTGGAACTGGGGAGAAGTTTTGTGCAGACCTTCTACCAGCCTACCGTTGACCTGAGAAGGGGCATGTACTCCCTCGACAATATCTGGGACGGGCTCGGGACCATCATTATCGACAATCCTGATATCAAATACCTGTTCGGAAAGGTAACCCTCTACCCGCATTACGATGCCCTGGCCAAGGACATGCTCTATTATTTCATCGAGAAATATTTCCCCGACACGGAGGATCTGATCACTCCGAAAGAACCGATTCCCAGTGGCACTCCCGACAAGGTGCTTAAAAGTATCTTTACTGGTTGCAACTATGACGAGGATTATAAGATCCTCGTGCATAAGATCCGCTCCCTGAAGGAAGGTGTTCCCCCACTCTTCAATGCTTATATGAATCTCTCATCCACCATGCGTTCATTCGGCTCGGCCGTAAACCCGGGCTTTGGAAATGTTGAGGAGATGGGCATTATCGTTACCATCGCGGATATTTACGATTACAAGAAAGACCGGCATATATCCACATACGTGAAGAGTGATGGGGAAGAGTGAGCATCCCATACATACCGCCGAATTCGTGATCAGCAGCCCGGCCCTGGCATCCTGCCCCCCTGCCGACCGCCCGGAATATGCATTTATCGGGCGATCGAACGTGGGGAAATCCTCCCTGATCAATATGCTCACTTCCAGCCGAAACCTGGCCAAGACCAGCCAGACTCCCGGGAAAACCCGGCTGATCAATCATTTCCTGGTGAACGAAGAATGGTATCTGGTGGATCTTCCCGGGTATGGCTATGCCAAGATCTCCCGGCAGGAAAGAGCCAAGTGGAAGAAGATGATCTATGAATACCTCTCGCGGAGGGAAAACCTGGTATGCACTTTTATCCTGGTCGATGCACGGCATGAGCCGCAAAAGCCGGACCTGGAATTCATGGCATGGATGAGCACCCATCAACTGCCATTCGTGATCGTGTTCACCAAATCCGATAAGCTGACCCGGACAAAGCTTGATGCCGCCATCACCTCCTATAAAAAAGAACTGCTGAAAGACTGGGAGGAATTGCCGGCAGCCTTTATTACTTCGGCCACAGAAGGCCTGGGCCGGGAAGAGATCCTGGCCTTCATCGGCGAAAACAATAAGCTTTATTTGGATTACCTGAAATCCATCGGGCGCTGATCTATTCCAGTTCGATCAGCAGGGCATTTTTCGGAACAATTTCCCCGGGCTTGACATTTACGCTTTTTACCACGCCGTCCATCGGGCTGAGGATACGGTTTTTCATTTTCATGGCTTCCAGGGTCAGCAAAAAATCCCCTTCCCTGACCTTGTCGCCCTCCTTGATGTTGATCTTCCGGATGGTTCCGGGGATAAAAGCCGTGATCTTCTTCGGATCCTTCTTTTCGTAGGGTTTACGATTGAGGAACTTATCGGTAAGATTCGTCCGGTATTTGAAATGCTCGATCGTGAGCGATTTCATCCGTGTTTTATCTTGTTCTTCCTTTTTCTTCATAGGTCCAAAGGTTTAAAACGGCGGAATACCATGTTTCTTTTTTGGTGGATTTTCCTGCTTATTGGCAGAGATCTCCAGGGCATGGATCAGCATGCGCCGGGTATCGGCTGGCTCAATAACCGCATCGATGTAGCCATAGGCTGCCGCGACATAGGGGTTGGCAAATTTTTCCTTGTATTCCTTGATCTTCTGCTTGCGCACCTCGTCAGGGTTCTCTGCATTCCTGATCTCATTGCGGAAGATGATATTGGCTGCACCCTCGGGTCCCATAACGGCGATCTCGGCCGTGGGCCATGCAAAAACAAAGTCGGCCCGCAGGTGATGCGAACACATGGCAATGTAACCTCCTCCATAAGCTTTGCGAAGCACAACAGTCAGCTTGGGAACCGTAGCTTCGGAATAGGCATACAGGATCTTGGCTCCGTGGCGGATCACCCCGGCATGCTCCTGGTCGACGCCCGGCAGGTAGCCCGGCAGGTCAACGAGAGTGATCAGGGGGATATTGAAAGAATCGCAGTAGCGGATGAAGCGTGCCGCCTTGTCGGAGGAATCAACATCGAGCACCCCGGCCAGCACCAGTGGCTGATTGGCTACAAAACCAATGGTTTCGCCTTTCAGCCGGCCAAAACCGATCACGATATTGGCGGCAAAAAGCTCCTGGATCTCAAAGAATTCGGAATCGTCGGAGATGGCCCGGATCACGTCCCTGACATCATAGGGTTGCTTCGGGTCCGTGGGGATGACCGTTTCTATATTAAAGGTACGCGTGCGCGGGGCCTTCTTGGGGAAGGCATCGGCTTTCTTCTGGTTGTTCCACGGGATATAGGTGATCAGTTCCTTGATCTGGTCGAAGCATTCCTGCTCGCTTTCGGCGAAGAAATGGGCATTCCCGGTAGTTTCCGAATGTACCCTTGCCCCGCCGAGGTCTTCCATGCTGATCTCTTCACCAATGGTGGTTTTGATCACTTCCGGACCGGTGATGAACATCTTGGATATTTGATCGACCACAAAAACGAAATCAGTAAGGGCAGGGGAGTAAACCGCACCGCCGGCACAGGGGCCGAGGATCACGGAGATCTGCGGGATCACTCCCGAGGCCTGGGTGTTGCGGTAGAAGATCTCGCCATATCCCGCCAGGGAGTTTACCCCTTCCTGGATACGGGCACCGCCGGAATCGTTGATCCCGATGATGGGCACACCGAGTTTCATGGCATGATCCATGATCTTGGTGATCTTGCGGGCATGCATAAGCCCGAGCGAACCACCGGCAACGGTAAAATCCTGAGCGTAGATGCAGACCGGATGCCCGCTGATGGTTCCCGTTCCGGTCACCACCCCATCGCCCGGCAAATGCTTCTTGTCCATGTCGAAGTCCTTGGCGGCATGCTCAACAAAAATATCATATTCATGAAAAGATCTCGGGTCGAGCAGGTGGATGATCCTCTCCCTGGCGGTAAGTTTTCCGATCGCCTTCTGCTTCTCTATTGCTTTCAGACCGCCTCCCTGAAGCGCATTGCGCATCCTTTTTTTCAGGTCGGAGGTTTTTCGTTTCAAAGCCATAAGTGCATATATTTGTTCTACAAAGATAAGCTCAGGTGCTATTAAAAATCAAGGCAATTGATCGTTATCAATTGCCATGCGATAGCGCTCCTTTTCTTAGCCCGGCAAAATTAATGTATTTTTTACTTCCGGGGGGCAAATTATTTATGAAATGTTTTGCTCGTTTGAACTTAATATGCACAAATACAGATATTTATGAACATAGAAGACTTGCGTGAATACTGTTTATCGAAGACCGGGGCCACCGAAAGTTTTCCCTTCGATGAAACGACCCTGGTATTTAAGGTGATGAACAAGATGTTTGCCGTGACCGACCTGGAAGATGAATTTGCCGTTGTGATCAAATGCGATCCGGAGGAATACCTGGAGATGCGTGAGCGGTATGAAGCCGTGGGCCAGGCGCGCTATTTCCGGGGCAGCTGGAACCGTGTTTTGATTGATGGCAGCATAGCCCCGGGGCAGATCAAATCCTGGATCGACCGATCCTATGAGCTGGTGGTGGCCGGCTTGCGGAAGAAGGACAGGGAGGCTTTAGGACTTTGAGATGTGGAGAAGGGGAGACCTTTTATGATTATGGATGAGATATTTGATATCTGATATTTGAAATCTGATAGCTGAAGTGATTTTTGAAATCGGCACTCCCTGTACCTCGGACCCCGCACCTCCCTGCACCCGAATAAAGGACGAAAAGACGGAAAGACGAAAAGATGGGAAGATGGGAGGAGGAATTTCAATTTTCAATATTCAAAGTCTCANNCTCAGTACTCAATACTCAATACTCATATCTGTCCCACCCTGCACCCTGCACCTTGCACCCTGAACCTGAAGAAAGGACGAAAAGACGGAAAGACGAAAAGATGGGAACTCTGAACTTAATGCACTCAAGTGCACTCGATGAACTCTATGAACTCTATGAACTTTATG